>Ga0256845_1000601_pt1 | contig 33179 bp, 33 predicted proteins | sample RiftiametaG_FD_189101 | JGI IMG/M metagenome (GOLD analysis project Ga0256845, IMG submission 189101) | Tube worm associated microbial communities from hydrothermal vent at the East Pacific Rise, Pacific Ocean - Riftia | ecosystem: Host-associated > Annelida > Integument > Unclassified ...
GATATAGTTAAAAACCCTGCGGTGATTAATTTACACGCAGGGTTTTTACGAATCGCAATCGACTTACACTCACTGTTACGCATACAGATCAACATGCTCCGAACTGTTCCGGGTCAAATGTTCCAACAATCGAGCATTGCCATGTGTTGTCAAATACAAAAGCATTTCTACACTATGCTGGTCAATAACCATATCCTGTATGGGCGGACCGTATGCATGGTGTGAAACAACACGTGCCGATGATGCGACAGAAGGAGACGATAATTTGACCTGTTGTATATGCGGGTTTGTCCGGTTGGAAGCCGGATATCCGGTGAGCTCCGATTGCGGATGCACATCCATGTGTCGAATCACAGAAAGAGCTTCCATGACGCACCTCCTTGTGGCCAAATGCCCTCTCCCATATACATATATCGGCGTTGCAAGTGAAAATTATAATCTAAATATTACCGTATACTGTATACTGTATACTGCCGGTAACTGCTCGTGAATGTTTTCCACACCGTAATTGTCTGCCGATATACGTATACGTAAAATATAATTGTCTCGGAATAAATTTCCGTGAACTGATTTATATAAAAACCGAGATCGTTTCTATTTTATGTATATAAAAGTTTATATGAACAATTATACTGTCTCTATCCGGAGTGTAAAAAATAAGTTGGGAAACCACATACATGAAATAATTTATTACTATCCCCCCCCGTATGAGTATACGAAAATCAATCGGTAATGCATGATAGACATATATTTCCTGCATTTTAATACTAAAAAACCGCAGACAATACTGTCTGCGGTTTTTCTGCACGCCCGGAGGGACTCGAACCCCCAACCTACTGGTTCGAAGCCAGCCACTCTATCCGGTTGAGCTACGGGCGCGTATAGGACAACGCCGGAATAAACCCCGGCGTCGTCTTGTTTATCTCGATGAGCCGCAAGGACTCCAGAGCAGGGTGAGTGATGGGAATCGAACCCACGGCCTTCAGGGCCACAACCTGACGCTCTAACCGACTGAGCTACACCCACCGTATAAATAGCATCTTTGTAAAGATGCATTCATTTGTGTGTATATTACACAACCGTATTGCTTCTGTCAAAGCAGTTACAGGATATTCGGTTATTGAACTTCACAGCATGTATACCCGTATAAACAGCATGCTCTTTTTTTCTATATAGTGTATACACCTGAAAAATTCAATCAATCCTACATTGATGCCGCAAACTGCAAATCTTTTTTCAGGCAGCGCCTCCATCAGCACGCCCGGAGGGATTCGAACCCCCGACAGTCGGCTTAGAAGGCCGATGCTCTATCCAACTGAGCTACGGGCGCCGGTATGTCTTCGGGATGGTGGGATTCGAACCCACGGCCTCATGGTCCCAAACCATGCGCGCTAGCCGAGCTGCGCTACATCCCGTTTATCCTTTACTTCAATACATTTTCAGAATAATACAGTATCATCACTCACCGGCAGTGTTACTATATCAGTTGTATTGTAAAGGTGCATTATAGTATGTGTGCTTTTTTAAATTGTCAAGCAGTCAATACATATAATATAAAACATTGTCTTCACAGTATCACACATAAAAGATATAAAAAAACATCAGTATATATATACTATCCGATTTCAACCGTCAAATACTGTATGTTTTCTTTTGTACAATAATACTGTTTATAATGATTCCATTGCTACACAGGGCATTCACGTTCTCGACAAATTATTGATTGATTATCATGTATCAGGAGGCGTCGCAATCACAAAACGCTATCCCGATACAGTCCTGTTTTGTCATATATTACCCTTGCTATTGTATAGTCATTTCATTACAATAGTACTCGGAAAATCTCAAATACGCAACAACCGATCGTTTTACGCATATCCATATTGCAGAGGAAGACAGGTATGACACGATCAAACAATAATGACAATAACCCTACAAAAAAGAAACGATCCCGCTCATCAGGACAAGTAACTCTTAAAGATATTGCACAACGTTCAGGACTTTCTATTTATACCGTCTCGACTATTTTAAATGGCAAACCCGATGCCTCATTAAAAACACAAGAACGTGTAATAAAAATAGCAAAGGAATTAAACTATCGTCCGAATTATTTCGCCCGCCGACTTAAAAATGTCATGGCAAATACCATTGGTCTTGTTTTACCGTTTGATTCAACCATTTTTACTTCAGAATCATTCAATCTCATGCTGCAGGGGCTTGAGCCGGCCCTTTCAAATCATGATTATCGTATTATGCTGCTCTGTGTCGGACCGCAATTTGAACGTCGTGATCATTATATACAATTATTCCGAGAGAAAATTTTTGACGGTATTATCGTATTTGCTCCCGAACCGAAAGATTTTGAAATAATGATGCAGGAACTCGGCACACTGCCGCTTTTACTGATTAATAGTAATGAAGAAAATCATGGTATTAACTTTATCGGTGTTGATAATATACAGTCCATTTATACTATGACACATTATTTAATACAACACGGGCATCAGGATATTGCGTTTATCAATGTTCCGCATTCAATTGCAGATGCACGTGAACGTTTTAAAGGCTTTCATAAAGCAATGACTGAACACGCTCTGCCCATTAATGATTTATTTATTGTTGAGACAAACTGGTATTGTGAACGTCCCGGATTTAACGAAGCGGCACAATTGTTACGCGATCCGTCAAAACGTCCAACTGCTATTATTTGCTTTGATGATATTATTGCCATTAATGCTATTAAAGCCGCTCATCATGCCGGTTTAAATATTCCGAATGATGTTAGTATTGTCGGATTTGATGATATTCCCTATGCAACATTAGTTGAGCCGCAGCTCTCCACTATTCGGCAGCCCCTTGAACAGATGGGACATGCCGCCGCGGATAAAATTATTCGTATTATTGAAGGTAAAGAACCTAATATGGTGAGAAAAACATTCCATGCCGAACTTATCGTTCGCGAATCAACCGGTCCGGCGCCTGCATAATGATATACCATTCACATTTTCGCACTGTACTGCTATACAACAATAAACGCCGGTAAAACCGGCGTTTATTGTGTTATTACATAATTTAAATATATACGGTATGTACTATTCTGCAATAATCGCTTCAGACGGACATGCCTCAACACACGAACCGCAATCAGTGCATTTATCAGCGTCTATTACATAGATCGGATCGCCTTCACTGATGGCATCTTCAGGACATTCATCAACACATGAACCGCATGCGGTGCAATCATCAATAATTTTATGCGCCATTAAATGCCTCCTTATTTAGTATTCAATATAATTATCACTGACATCCGTCAGCGTACGAACGGTTATATACTACATTGCTGTGTACGTCAATACCCTACCTCTTCTCCAATAGATATATTAGTATGTCCTATAATTAAAACAGCATCGTAATTTATGAGCACTTAGACACAATGTACAAACATTATTAAGTAAAACATATCCCCGCCGATATTCAGTATAGGAATAATGTAATTATTGTATTAACGATAGTATACGGTGAATGAGCTCGTGATGCGAAAAATTAAATTACTCAGTCGTACAGTATGTATTAGTATTCTCTACGCTTTATTACTGCCGATTGTAGTACATGCAATACCAACCTATCAGTATAATCGCTGTGATTATCACCGACTCCCCGATGTTGCTGAATTATTTAATTGCCGAGAATATTGGGATTCATTTTCACGAAAAGCAATGCTTCGGTTTGAAGGCAATCTTATTCAGATGACCATCGGGAACAATGTTGTTTTCTGCAACCGTGAACTCTATACGCTGCACGCCCCGCCAATAACCGTTGATGGTACCGTCTATATACCGAAAGAATTATTAGAGTATATAGAGAAAACATGTATAAAAACTCGGCCGGAACCGGACCAATCACCCCACAATAATGCACCGCCACTCATCGCCGCCGATAAACCGGTAAAAAAACCACCAACGGGAAAAACTGCCGGATCGGGACAATTCCACAAACCGAATAAGAAAAATGCTGATTCTATTCGCGTAATTGTTCTTGATGCCGGTCATGGCGGAAAAGATCCGGGAGCATTAGGACAAAAAGGCTTGCGTGAAAAAACCGTCGTTCTTGCCGTAACCAAAAAAGTGGAAGCAATTCTCATACGCGAATTAAAAGGTTCGGTAAAAATCATCACCACACGCGATGATGATACTTTCATTGAACTGAAAAAACGTTCTGAAATTGCGAATGCGGCGGCGGCAAAATATGGATCCGGTGTTTTCATCAGCATTCATGCAAATGCATCCCTTAACAAAAAAGCACATGGATTTGAAACATATTATCTTTCTGAAACCGCATCAGATGAAACTGCACGCCAAACAGCTATGCTGGAAAACGGCAATATTCTCATGAAAGAAAAAACCGGCGGCAATGAAGTACAGAATATTCTGCTTGATATGCAAAACGAAGAATTTTTACAGGAAAGCAAACATATTGCGCTTGCAATGCAGGCATCGTATCAAAAAACACTATCGAAAGACACGCTCTGTAAAAATGTAAAATCAGCAAACTTTTCCGTTCTTCGTAATACTGTTACAATGCCGGCAATACTCACTGAAGTTGGATTTGTCAGTAATCTCGATGAAGAAAAACAATTACGCAATGATGAGCATTTAAACAAAATTGCACGTGCTATTTCCGATTGTATTATTGCATTTGTTAAAGAGTATAATAAAACTGACGGTTTTACTGACAGCTCATGAGCATCATGGGTAAACACCTGCACTTGAAATTCAAACATCTGCGAATGCATAAAATCCTTCCGCACTTTTAAACAGTATTGCTATTTAAATAAATCATCGTGTATCACTCAGTAAAACACTCTTGATTTCTTGTAGTACTGTGCTATCTTTTCTCTGTAGGCAGTAATATTGCCTTCATTGAAAAATAATCATAGTTGCCCTTATTTGTTACTGACTTAAGGAATTCGGCATCACTCCGATATTATAAGTAAAGAAGCCTGTATGCAGCACTGATGTGATAAGCAGTGTATTGTAAATACCATACTGATAAGGAGCAGACATGCCAGCCGCCGTTTCCGGACTTGCATCCGGTATGGATACCGATGCGATAATACAAAAACTTGTCGAAGCAAAATCCCAGCCTATTAAAAACCTTGACCAAGAAATGGAAATGCTCGGCTATAAAAAAGAGGCATGGCGCAAACTCATCGAAAATTGCCGGGCATTAGAAAAAGCATCAAAAAAATTATACAGTTTTGATAATGTATTCGGTGAGCATATTGCCGAAACCGATGAACACTATCTGACTGCCAACCCTTCACGTACGGCTCAAAACGGCACTTATACTATTGAAATTAAACAAATTGCATCACAGCATCGAATAAATACAAAAAAAATTCCGGTTGACGCAGTATTACCGTCAAGTCAACTTGATATCACGGTTAACGGAATCACACGAACAGTACTCTTCAGCGGCGGCGGACTTGAAGAACTTGCCGAAGCAATTACCGCTGATGCAGAAGATATTGTTACCGCTAAGGTATATAGTGTTGATGCAGATAATTCCGTCCTCAGTATTATTGCACAAAAAAGCGGTGCTGATAATGCTATTCATATTACTGAAAAAGGTTCTGCTATTATTGATACCTTAGAATTAAAAAGCATTCCCGGAAAAAAAGGTGCGGTATTATACGCACAAAATTTTGAAGAGTTTGAAACATCAGCACTCCTTCCGTATGCCGGTCCTGAAAACACATCCTTCCAACGCGATACGGATAGTCTTACCGCATTGCACCTTGATGACGAAACGGAATCGCTCGGTGTGCAATTGCAGGGAAATACATGGAAAGAAATGCGCCTGCCGTCAACACTGCGCGCTGATAAAAACAGTGTTATTACTTTTCGGTATCGAACGCAATCAATGCTGCCGTCAACGACCAATGCCGGTCATGAACCATCACCCTACACCGCATCAAATATCCTCCCCGCAACAAATGCAATCGCCGTTGAAAAACGCATCGGGAGCGCAACGGTTAAAAATGTTACTATCCTCGGTGCACCCTATTCGTTTCATGCGGGCGATCAACTCGGTCATAGACACAATTCACCCGCTGAAGAAATAAAACCGGTCCTTCCGGCAGAAAATGAAAGAATTATCGGAATCGGTGTTGCCTATAAAAGCGGCAAACGCCGTAAAGAATATATTAATCATTTAACGTCATCGGAAAACGAATGGCGTGAAGGCAGTATTGCACTTTCAGACGTTATGAAAAACAATCAACCCTTTGACCGAATACTGCTGTGCGTTGATGATCCGAATACTGTTATTGTTTTTGATGATATTACCATACGTGATACAACCGATCATCCGCCGGAATATGCGCATGAAATAAATCCTGCCCGCGATTCAATTTTTTCAATTGACGGCATAACATTCCAACGCCCTATTGCAAAAGACATTAATGATGCTATTCCCGGTGTTGGGTTGAGCTTAAAACGAGCAACGAAAGAACCGTTATCACTGCTGATAAATTATGATATTGATTCCATTCAAGATGCACTGGATGAGTTTGTTTCAACCTATAATGAAACAATGGAGTTTCTCAACGAATTCAGTAGTGTTGAATCAGGCGGAACACAGAAGACAACAGATGCAAGTCTGCTTGCCGGTGAAGCAACCTTAATGAATTTAAAAAGCCGTATGAAGTCAATCATCATGAATGCATATCCGACCGATGCAAAAGAACGTTTAGCCCTGCTTTCACAGCTTGGCATTTCAGCAGGAAGCTGGGGATCTTCATGGGAAAACGTCCGCAAAGGCATTCTGAGCATTGAGCAATCAAAAATTGAACAATGGCTTGAGGGTGATATGGAATATGTTGCTCAGCTTTTTGGAAATGATGTTGATGAAGATTTGCGTGTTGATACCGGTGTTGCGTATACCATGAATGAAACATTACACTATTTTACACAATCACGCGGTATTCTTGACACTAAAATGCGAATGATTGATTCCCGAATAGAAAATAAAGATAAAACAAAAAGTAATATTGAAGATGACATTGTTCGCTATGAAGAAAGTTTACGCCGAAAATTCGGACGAATGGAAGCTAATCTGGCGGAATTAAACCGCGAACGTGAATATATGAATGGTCAGATTCAAGGAATGCAGAATAATAAATAGCAACCCGATACACATTAGGAACCAATAATGAATATCTATATTAATAATGAGAAACTTGACTTTACGCTTGAAAAAGAAAAAACCGCTGCAGAGGTTATTCGTGCTATTGACGGATGGCTTTCCGAAAACGGATCAGGGGTAATAACTGTTGATATTGACGGTACGCACATTGATGATATCGAACACATTGAAACAAACAATCTTGAAACAATATCAACGATACATATTACTGCCGGTCGTATGGCTCCAACCGATAGTGCAGGTGTTTGCAGAGAATTTGAAACGCATAAAAAGCATCTTTCTGCATTCAGCCAAAACATTGAACAAACCGTAAGCAGCCTTCAAACCGGACATGATGCATCAGCAATGAATGATATTATTGAAATGAGTGATTTATTGAACAATATTGTTATATTATTTGAATCAGCCCGTATAATGAAAAAGCTTGATTTCACCTCTATCGAACACAACGGCACTTCACTTGAAACATTCCGTAATGATTTTAATACACTGCTTAAAGAGTTCAGCAATGCGGTTGAGCATAAAGATATTGTACAACTCTGTGATCTCTTGGAATATGAAATAAAACCGCATATTGCATTACTGCAAGACTTTATTGATGTAATTATTCAGCACATGAAATAAAAACCATCATTCATTACTCATATACAATGATGCTATGCAGCTGCACTTAAATCGCGGTATTAATCAACCTTTAGAATAGATATTATATCCAGTAATTCCTGAAACTGTGATGACAATTCTTCCGTTGAACTTGCTAATTCCTCCGCCGCAGTCGCTGTTTGCTGTGTAATTTCATTGCTTTGCGTTACCGATTGTGAAATTTCACTTGATGCACGAGCCTGTTCAGAGGTAATGTGAGTAATATTTTGAGACATTTCACTTAATGTTTGCGACAGGGTATTCACTGCTTCGCTGTTTTTCACCTGCACCATCGTCGCTTCAACAATGTTATTGCCGTTATCAGATGAACGCGCAGATGTTTCTTTAAGAACATTAATCGCTTCTGCCACTTTATTAACAATATCATTACCGGTTTGAATGCGTTTATTATTTTCAAATAATAGCTTTGATATTTCTTTTGAAGAATCAATTGAACGCTGTGAAAGTTTCGACACCTCCTCAGCAACAACCGCAAACCCGCGTCCATGCTCGCCGGCACGAGCAGCTTCAATACTTGCATTCAGTGCAAGCAAACTGGTATTGTCGGCAATATCGCGAATGAGGGTAACCATTTTTTCCATTTCAGATGAACTGCCCTGAATATTGTTCATACCGATAATTGCGGCTTCAGACATATGAACTGCCTCTTTTGCCTGTTCAATTGCTTTTTGCGATTCTTCCTTAACAATTTTTGCAACACCGGCAACATCATTTATTTTTTTTGATAATGCGGTAATATTATCTCGTGATGCAATAACCATTTCATTTTGTTCCTGCGATGCATTGGATATTTTATCGACTGAATCACTGAGTCCTCGAATAGAAATTAAGATATTTTCAAACGCCGCTGTTTGTTCCTGCGCCCCCTGTGCAAGATTTTCAGAAGTAGCAGATAATTCCTCTGCTGATGAGGTAACCTGAAATGCCGTTTCTCGAATACGTGTTATTATTGAACGTATTTTTTGAGTGAACGTATTATAATCACGGGCAATACATCCAAACTCATCACGATTAATAATTACTATTTGCTGTGTTAAATCCGCTTCTCCGGCAGCAATATCACGAATACGATCCTGTACCTGCCGTAATGGTTTAACAATTTGATCATGCAGCATGGCAATCACCAGCGTTGAAATTATCGATCCAATGACTATTGCAACAGATATTTTTCGCCAAAAAATAACTGAGATGTTATCAATACTGATATGACGATGAATAATACCAGCTGCGCTAACAAAGAATAGTATACCAATTCCGACGGCAATATATGATGAGAACAATACTAATTTATTGCGAACATTCAAAAAACGATACTTTGATGAAAGCGCTACTCCCTGCGTTGCATGTTCCAATAATTTTATTATAATCGCATAAAAGGGAATATTAAATAAGGTAAAAAATGATATTACCATCAACAGCATTAAACCGACTTCATACAATGAGATATCCAATCCGACATATCCCCCGCCGACATACACGCTGAATAAAATAGTAAAAACACCGTAAATAGGAAATAGTATTATTTTATAAACGATGATACGTTTCAATGATATATAAAACAACTCTTCATGTATACTCGTATTGTCTTCAAGATACTTTTTAACATTGGATATATACGAAAATAGAAGACCGGTAATTGCACTCAGCGAAACAACAATCATAGGAAAGGTAAACGGATTCAGGAGTATCTTTTTCATTTGATCCATGGTTAAAATGCCAATGTACACAATATATACAATATATATAATCGTTGGTCCGAGAAGACTTCCGAGTATACAGAGTTTAACCATATTTAATTGTGCATAACGTTCTTTCAAATTGGTTTCATTTTTCATATTTAATGATTACACCTTGTTATAAAGTATACTGAGTATAAAATAATACAAAACTCCCAAGCAAAGCATTGTATGTAACTATACATTATGATTGTTTATACAACAATGACTTTAATTATAGCGCAGTATAATAAGAGAGGTGTTGCTGCTCCTTGTAAGGTATTACAATATAGTACGATATCATACTATATAGTTATAAAAGTATACTTTTGAAACAGTTTCGGCAAGGAATGATTTGCATTTATATATATTTTTTATCGTTCATATATCTATCATAATATGCGCAAAAAGAGATACATTATTTTTCGTTACGAAAAATACACCATACTATAAGTATGCAGCAGCCCTTCGGTATCCCCGAACACTCTGTAATACGATAAAAAAAGACCCGGGCATAAACATACCCGGGTCACACACGTCAATGCAGAGTACTATCGGTACTGGTGTACCGGTACTCTATACGCCTGTACTTACTGTAACAGTGACAGTACCGACGTTGTTTTCAGATTAGCTTGTGCCAGCATTGCAGTACTTGACTGCTGGAGAATTTGATTCCGTACATAATCAACCATCTCTTCAGCCATATCAAGATCACGGATACGGCTTTCAGAAGCCTGTTGGTTTTCATACGCAACCATCAGCCCACGTGATGTATGTTCCAGACGATTCTGGATTGCGCCGAGATCAGCACGTTGTTTGCTGATAGTATCAAGCGCTTCATCAACACGCGCTAGTGAAGAGTTTGCATCTTCAATAGTCTGAATTGAGATCTGTTGCCCATCCGGACGCAGACCAAGACCGTTGACGCTCATATCACCAACAAATGCCTGAACCCGCTGCCATGCGTTTGCACCAACATGGAAGTGGATACTTGCCTGCGGAGCAGGTTGATTTGCATTGTTGGCAGCAGCACGCGGGTCAGAAAAGCGACCGGTCAGCATATGCATGCGGTTAAATTCCGCCTGACTTGCAACACGATCAACTTCTGCGATAAGCTGGTCAACTTCAACGGTAATTTGAGCACGATCACGATCCGAATAAATACCATTCGCTGCTTGAATAGCAAGTTCGCGAACACGCTGGAGAACATCCTGTGATTCCTGCAAGTATCCTTCCGTCGTCTGAATAAACGAAATGCCGTCTTCGACATTGCGTTCAGCCTGACGCAAACCGCGGACCTGACTCCGCATGCGTTCGGATACTGCAAGACCGGATGCATCATCACCGGCAGTGGTAATACGTAATCCTGACGAGAGTTTACTGATGTTCTTGTCAAGACGCCACGCATTAAACTTTTGATGACGATGTGCACTGATTGCACTGATGTTGTGATTAATAATCATTCGTCTTCCCTCCTGGACATTTTTTACGAATCTGAGCATCCCTGCACAAACTCGTTATTTTGTATGGTGGGTAACCGACACGGTATCCCATGTTCAACCGACACGATTAAAAACGGTAACCCTGACACCCGCGTTTCAGCGTCAGTGGAAACCACTGACGCTGAAAAATACGGATGCTCCCATATAAAACCTATTTTGTATCAGCTCCGGTATTAGCCGAGCAGCTGAAGCACAGTCTGGGGTTTAATATTAGCCTGCGCTAACATGGCTGTTCCTGATTGAACAAGAATCTGATTCTTGGTTAAATAAACCATTTCTTCAGCCATATCAACATCTCGAATCCGACTTTCCGAAGCCTGGGTGTTCTCATACGCTACCATAAGTCCGCGTGCCGTGTATTCCAAACGGTTATGGAATGCACCTAAATCAGCACGCTGCTTACTGATTTTTTCAAGACCTTTGTCTAATACCGCTATCATTGAGTTTGCACTCTCAGGTGTTGAAAGCGAAAGTATTTCGCCGGTGTTCACATTACGCATGCCAAGTGCGGCAGCGGTCATTGTGTTCACATACACCCGTTCGCGCTGATCGGCGTTCGGTCCAATGTGAAACCACATTGAAGCGGAAGCAACACCACCGGTTCGCGGGTCTGCGAATCGTCCGGTGAAAAGCCGCATTTTGTTAAATTCGGCTTGTGAACCTATCCGATCTACTTCGTCAACTAACTGCGATACTTCAACTTGTATCTGCATACGATCTTCAGTGGTATAAATACCATTTGAAGCCTGAATCGCCAGTTCGCGAATTCGTTGAATCACGTCCTGCGCTTCCTGCAGATACCCTTCACTCGTCTGAATGAATGAGATACCATCTTCGGAATTTCGTTCTGCCTGACGCAAACCGCGAATTTGGGTTCGCATCTTTTCCGAAACGGCGAGTCCTGAAGCGTCATCACCGGCGCGGTTTATCCGCAATCCTGATGATAACTTCTCCATGTTTTTGTCAACTTCCCAATGCGTGAACTTTAATGTTCGATGTGAATTAATCGCACTGAGATTGTGGTTGATAATCATGCTTTTCCTCCTTGAAAAACGACCGCCGATGCTTTTTTCACCCTAACGAGTGCTGCTCATAGCATCGGAGGCGATTACCACCCCAATCCGTAACAGATGCATAATACAGCCTGTTCAACCCCAGTATCACAGACCGACCGACAGCATGCTGTTACAGTCATTGTATCTCACCACGCGTGAATCCCTTCACGCGGGATTGACGATATTTTGTTTATCAAAGAACTTCGGCAAATTATGCCGTATCTTATTAATCGGCATATAGTATGAATTACTTGAGGAAAATTTTTACTTTTTTTTCAGGATTTTTGCAGAGGTTATATGATTTGATGATTCTCGTTTCGCTTCCCTGCGTACGAATCCTTTTTCCTCCATGAACTGTTCCAACACGAAGCCGGACAGCAGCCTCTGAAAATCATCCCGTTTCTGATATACATCCCGCTTTCAGAACCTGCTCTACTAATAAGTCTATAGTTACTATTCTATTATGTCAACACCATTATTTAGGCATCTTTGTATACCTCAGTCTTCAGCAGCCGCAAACACCTCTGTACCTTCCGTTTTCAGCTCTACCGGTATCCATATCTTGGTTTTTAATTCTTTTATTGGTGTTTCTTTCGGATTATTTAAATATTCCTCAAATAACGGACCTGCTTCCTGATACCCGTTTTGTTCAATCCATGCTGATAATTGTTGTGCTGCATGACGAAGACCGCTGTAGGGACCTGTATGTATTATCACTGCAGCTTGTTGAAGTGCCGGATATGTTTTTTCTTTTATCTTCCCTTCCGGATCAGCCGCTATTTCATTGGTAACGGCAAAAGCAACTTCTAACGTATATTTATTGTTCTGTCGGTTTGCATAGACGATCAGTACCCGAACATTTTCCGCGGGTATCTCATGCAGTGAAAAATAATCGTTCATACGGCGTACCATCGGAAACATTGCTGTCATGCCGACATTTTCCGCACGTATATATAAAACACGAATCGGTTCAACTGAGCTGACGGCAACATCAGTAATCGGCATAACTGTACATGAAAAAAGCACAAACACCGCACTGAAAACCACCCCGGTGCGCATGATTCGATAAATTGTTTTTGTCATTATTACATCTCCCGCAATTCAGTAGTCATGTTATTAATGTAGCGGGCATACCACGGTTTGTCAAAATGTTTTTATTGATTGTCTTCAGATAAAGTTTCAGCGGCGTTTTTTATTAATGATCTGCATTATGACAAGATATAAAATACCAAAACTCACTAATAAAAACAGTATTGTTATTGTCCATGTAATAAGTGTCATATTCCCGCCTCTGCTGAAATACACGATAATTCGGCACGAAATAGATGCTGTATATATCACAATACGATATGCAATAATGCATAGTTATAATAATCGCACTATTAAATATACGTTAACCATCCGAACGGATCATCAACCCGTGCTTTAATAATATCAAAGAAATAATCCTGAATGATTTTCGTTATCGGACCGCGCTTTCCGTCGCCGACAATTCTGTCATCAATACTGATAACGGGAGTAATTTCAGCAGCCGTTCCGACTAAAAACACTTCATCAGACAGATACAATGCTTCACGCTGAATCTGATGATGTTCACAACGAATATTTTTTTCTCGAGCGATTTTAAATATACAATGACGGGTTATCCCGGGTAATATTGACGATGTTGACGGCGGTGTATATAATACGCCGCTACGCACAATGAAAATATTCTCTCCGGACCCTTCACTGACAAATCCATACCGATCAAGCGCAATACCTTCATTATAACCACGCTGCATTGCTTCAACTTTTATTAATTGACTATTAATATACGTTCCCGCCATTTTTGCCATTGTCGGAAAAGTATTCGGTGCAGGACGGTTCCAGCTGGAAACACCGGCGCGAATGCCTTTTTCCAATGCTTCAGAGCCAAGATATGTCCCCCAATCCCATGCCGCAACAGCAGTTTCGATCGGACAATCAAGCGGGCTGACTCCCAGCGAGCCAAAACCGCGATATATAAACGGACGAATATATGCATTACTGAGTTTATTTTTCCGTACCGTCTCAACACACGCATTAACAAGATCATCAATAGTGTAATCAGGAACAATATTATATATTTTACAGGTATCAAATAAACGAACAATATGATCACGAAGACGAAAAATTGCTGAACCTTTTGTATTATTATAACAGCGTATCCCTTCAAATGCACACGTTCCGTAATGAACAACATGCGACAGAACATGCATTGTTGCATTTTCCCAAGGAACAAATTTTCCATTCATCCAAATTGTATCGGCTTTCATTGCCATAGATTATTCTCCTTATTGTGCCGGCGCTATGCATACTATCATGCTCTTATTTGTATTGTCAATATGATTTGCTGTTCTCAATAAACAGAGCAATTAAATTAAATACATCCTGATAAAATATACTTTATTTATGAAAAAGTATGCATTATTGCACTGGAAAAATATAAAAAAATGGTTTATAATATGTCGATAATGAAATCATTAATTCAATAACTACAGGTACATCATGCCGGATTATAAAAATCAGCCGCGTGGCGATATACAAAAAATGCATATTGAGACTAAATACGGTGTTGAATACGGCAGTGATCAGCATAAGCGAGAATTGAAACGTGTCCGTAATCTTCGTGATACCCTGATCCGCGATAATGCTACCGAAAAAACACAAAAAAAAGAGGGCTACGTAAAAGAGCTTGCCAATGATCTGCTTGATTATATTGAGAAAACTGAAGCCGACCCGCGCGAACGAAATTTTGTTGACAGTATTCTTCGTAATGCCACCCTAACTCCGGAACAAAAAGTTGCCGCTCTGAAAAAAAAAGAACGGGAGCTGAAAAAAAAATACGTTAAAAAAGAACAAAAAAGCACTGAAGACGGCAAACAACAGAAAAACAACGACCCCATGCCGACAGAAAAACCAACGGAGCCAAAACAAGGAATTCTTATTAATTGGTGGGAAATGACGAAATGGGCATGGCGAAGCGGTTGGATTACACTTTTTCGCCATCGCATTAAACCCGCAATACTTTCCATTCTGAGTAATGATATGTTCGGGCAAATCCAGAAACTCATCAATCCCATTAAATATATACTCAATGAACGCTTTGATAATATCACCGCTCTGGAATACAATCTGCTTATCTGTTTTCTTGACCTTGCGGTTGCATTACGCAAATTTACCATGGTTGAAATAAATACCCCGTTTCTTGCTGATGATATTGAATCTCCCTTAAAGACCCTTGCGCATGCATATTACAAAATAATTTTTAATAAAATGTATCGTAATGCAGAAGTTACCGCTATTGCAAAAGCATTGCGCGGTGATGAAAAATACGGGCTTGATGCTTCAAATATCATTACCCTGCAGAAAATGGTAAGTTATTTTCATGATGAAAATCTTGAACTGCTTATCAGAACACTATTTATGACACACTCCTCATTTAATCGTATTATCAGCAGCGGCGATGTTAAGGAGTTCTTAGGCATGTTAACATTCTCCGTTGATGATGAAAAAGCCAACTATACCGAATCAGCACGCATGAAAATAAAAGAACGTGAGAAAAAAGAAGAAAACGAACGACGAAAAAAAGAAGAAGATAAAAAATGGCGCGAAACACTGAAAGTAATGATACGCGAAGGAAATACCTATTTTCGGAAATTAGCGGAATATCGTACTGCGAATGAAGAAGAGTTCATCGCCGAAATGAGGAAACGGGAACGCTTTCCGGTGTACTATGCATATACATTATTTAAATCATTTGAGTTTGAATTTCATGAATTACTCAGCGGCAATCCTGTTCATTTGAATTTTGACGGTGATCATCGCGAAGAACCGATTATCACCGATCCTGAAATACCGAAAATTATGGATACTTTGTACCGCCGGGTTACCAATAATCAGGATTATCGTACTCTGCAAAGCATTACGATACCCGTTGAAGAAAACGCTGATACAGAAATTGATATTAATCATGCGCGTGCATTGCAATGCCGTGAGCTGAAAGAAATGATTTTTAATGAAAGCGTTAAAGTATCAGCGGCAACGCAAGAACAAGAGCGAAAAGCACGCAATCTGATGAAAGAACCACGCAGTTTGTTTTTTAATCTTGCTGAAAAATTGATCGCACAAGGTCGTTTCCTTGAAAACTCAAATTTAAATTTTTACGAAAACGCTCGTATTAATTTCCCGAATGAATCAATTATCAGAAAAGCGCCGGGAGCAATACTCAACTATAAAAATTCAGACACCAATGAATACTTTATCAACGGGATGCTCACCACCGTTAAAGATGCTATTCGTGTGATGGCAGCCATGGCGTACTTTATTGCATTTGAACTGCGTAATGCCAACGTTTTTAGAATTATCGGTGAAGCAACGACATTTGCAGAAAAAGTACTTAAGGGAAAATAACAAGACTTATTGCGACAAAAACAGGCATGGTAATAACCGCTGCGATATACGTATGTAGTATACCATTCCCCATAAAAGCAACCTGATCATCCGTACCGAATACTTTTGATACAATTATCAGATTTGTTGCCGGCGGCGCTGCTGCTTCGACAATCATAACTAAACGAATATATTTCGCCAGCATTTTCGGATCGGCAGCATTAACAACCAGCTGTTCAATCGGCGCCAGTGCCATAACACCAATTATTAATAATGGAAACAATATCATTTTTGTAATAATAACACCAATGAACTTTTTTTGGAAATGAAGCTGATGCTGCGGAATTGATGCCAACACTCCTCCCAAAACAACAACAATCAGATTAATACCGACATCCGCAGTCCATTTCATCGGTATAACAATACTGTGCGGAATGTATTTAAAACTGCCGGTTAACGCGGTTACCAGTCCAATAATAATACCGATAAGCGGCATATTCAGTTTAAATCGAAACCGTCCATTTTCTTTTTCCGCACCGATATACCCGACTGCTATCGTCCAAAATAATAACATAAACGCAAGTAAAAAGAATAAAACATATACAATAACCGAATCAGGCACTATCGGTGTTAATAACGGCAACGGCAAATACCCGGCATTATGCATGCCGATAAGAACAGTCATATCGCGTTTTCGGTTTTCTGAAAGGTGTGGGGTTACGGATACAAAAAGACGCCCGATCAGCACTTGTAATGCTATCAATACTATACATGCGCCAAAAAAAATAACCATCCAATGCGGACCGTTCCCGATAGCATCGTCCCACCCCGCACTAAAATAATAAACAGAATAAACGGGTAAAAGAACATTCATGGTTATCCATAAAATCGGCTTCAAGAAATGATCACGCATATACGAGAAACGAAAGACTGCAAACCCAATTGAGATTAATAAAAATAATTTCCCGAGCGCAAGCAGGACCGGTGTAAAATCAGTCATACGCTGCGATTCCTGCATGAACGCATAAGAAGTTCACGGGCGGTTTCACGAGCAGTTTCACTTGCTTCATCACCGGACATCATTGCCGCCAATACTTTCACGCGCTCATCATGCGGCAATAAACCGACACGGGTAACTGTTCTGCCGTCCGTAATCATTTTTACGACATGCAGGTGATGATCAGCACGTGCTGCAACCTGCGGAAGATGGGTAATAGAAAACACCTGCCGCGCAGCAGCAAGTTCCTGTAATTTTATCCCAACGGTTTCGGCAATTTTCCCGCCGATCCCGACATCAACTTCATCAAAAATTAACGTTGGCACAGTATCAACACCGGCAAGAATTGTTTTCAATGCCAGCATAATACGTGACAGCTCACCGCCGGATGCAATACGCTGCAGCGGTTTCGGTTCTTCACCCTCATTCGGACTGATAAGAAACTCAACAACATCAATGCCGTTTTCAGTAACACAATACCGTTCACCGTCAATTTCAATAAGACCCTCTTCACCGATACGATATCTGCACTGAACAATAAACCGTGTTTTCTCCATCGCAAGACCGGCAAGCTCATGCATCGTTTTTTCTTCAAGCAGCTTCGCTACAACACGGCGGCGGCCTGAAAGCTCAATAACGCGCTTCTGCAATTCAGTACGTAATGCTTCCCGTTTTTGTTTTAAACTTTCTTTCGTTTCTTCGGAATTTGTAATTGCTAAAATATCACCAATACACTGTTCACGATACAGAAGAATTTTTCCGATACTTTCTCCATACTTTTTCTTCAAGCGCTGTATTAATTCACGCCGCTGTATTATTTCTTCCAGACGATCGGGGCTGAACGTAATATTTTCCTTATACTGCCGTACTGATTCGATAACATCCTGCAGCGTATAATGCGCTTCCTCAACTTTTTGCCGAAGTGAAAGAAGGTTCTTATCAATATCCTCAACTGATTGAAATACCGACAATACCCGTTCAACGGCACCGCCGGCAGCATTATCATTTTCATATAACATACGATAAGTCTCATCAACCGCTGCATACAGCTTCTCGGCATTACTTAAAATGCGTTCTTCTTCCTCAAGTTCAATGTCTTCATGTTCCTGTAAGGCGGCATCATCTATTTCTTTTACGGCATATTCCGCAAGTGCTACACGACGTTTCTTTTCTTCTTCATCCAGCTCAAGCCGGTGTATGGTGCTGTCAATTTCAGTATAGTCGTTGTAGATTTTTTTTACACCGGCGGCAAGCGATTCAAGTTTTCCGAAACTGTCAAGCACCTCACAATGCCGCTTTGCATCAAGCAGTAACTGATGCTCATGCTGCCCATGAATATCTACCAGAATATCGCCGGCACGCCGGAGTATGGAAAGCGTTGTCGGCGATCCATTAATATAACAATAACTGCGTCCTTCACGATTAAACTCACGTTTTAATATAAGCGGTTGTCCGGCATCACAATCAATGCCGGCATTTCCTAAAATTGACGGTATCGCAGAACGTTCATCAATAGTTATCATCCCTTCAACAACCCCTTTATCAGTACCGGAACGAATCATATCGCTGCTCATGCGCATACCGAGAATCGTATTGAGTGCATTAATAATAATTGATTTTCCCGCGCCGGTTTCGCCGGTCATTACCGTCAGTCCGCTTTGAAAGCGAATTTCCAAATCATCAATGAGAGCAAAGTTTTTTATTCGTAAATATTCAAGCATCAGCGCTGCAGCCACCGTAATTTTTCAACAATAATATCATAAAACCCTCGTTTTTGACACCGAATCATATGTGTCATATATTCTGAACGCTTAACTGAAATCCGATCGCCCTTCTGTAATACCATAGTATGCAGTCCATCAACGGTTAACGCAACTTTACCGCGCATATCATCAACAAAAATGGTCAATTCTTCACTGAACCCCAGTACCATCGGACGCACGGCAATTGCATGCGGAGAAATCGGAATAATAATACAGGCATCAAGTTTCGGGCTGACAACCGGACCGCCGGCTGATAATGCATACGCCGTCGATCCGGTCGGTGTTGCAATAATATACCCGTCACCACGAAACCGTGACATAAGTTTTCCGCCAATGTAGGTTGAAATAAGCACCGTGGTGGTATCAATGTTTTTAACAATAGCTCCCTCATTCAGTCCTGTTGCAACCGCAATGGTTTTATCTCCACGCATGACAGTAAAATCAAGCATCATACGTGTATCCATACTGTAGTTGCCGGAAAATATATTATTCAATGTCCCAATCATTTCTTTTGCTGATGTTTCAGATAAAAAACCAAGATGACCGATATTGACGCCGAATACCGGAGTTTTCGTTCGTTTTAATATACTTGCCGCAAGCAGCATTGTGCCGTCACCGCCAAGCACGACAACCAGATGCGCTTGTCGTGCTAATGCACGTGCAGTACAATTATATTTAAGAAATGCTTTCGGTTTATGCTTCCCGCAATACACCATCAGCGTACCGTTCTTCCTGATAATACGATCATGCAGTTTCATCAATGCTCGCTCAGCACCGGGTTTATTAAAATTAACGACTGCACCAATAACTGAATAATCAGGCGGTATATTTTTTCCATTGCTTTTCATATACTATCCGCACCGTTTCTTTAACACTTTTATATGAATTGTAACGATTTATACGGACTTCGTAAAGAGACCTTATCACTGTTTTTTTCTGTTTAATATTATTCATGTTTTCAAGCATCTCCGAAAACTCTATACACCATACGTCCATAAAGGGGGCGTATATACCCTCCTCTTTCGTAATAGCGGATATAGAAGTCCGGTCTGATCAGATTCTCTCCTCGGCAGCAGTACGTAATACTTCCAATAAAATTGTAAATTTATTATAAAAATCACCCGCCTTTTTCGTCAATATATGTATCGCGCCCATTACATCCGTATGCATAAAATACGGAAATACATTGAGAGCGAATCATTAACGAATGGAGGTTCGGCAATGGATTATTTGTATATGTTATTAGACAGAGTTGATGAAGGGGGCTTGTTTCCGGGATTAATATATTTACTATCATTCATTTGGTTTACATGGTTATTTTCAACATTTGCCAGTATTTTCATTACACTATTTAGAAATTTATTATTTCCTAAGAAAGACATTTATCAAAAAAAACATGACACGGTCGTATATTAAAAAACAATAATTGCCAATCCATTTAAAAAGAAAGTGGTGTTTTATTTCATATACGTCATACTATTAATCACGTATCATATATGGAATAGTAATGCAGTAAAAAATACCATTGCATTTATTGCATGCGCCGTTTTTCAAACTCCGGCAGCACTTCATTGATAATAATATTAAAAATAAACGGATCCCAGTGGTTTTTTACCTTTTCTGATTTTAATATTGAATACGTCTCTTCAAGCGAAAATGGTTGTTTATACGGACGTACTGAACGGCATGCATCATAAATATCAACAATATTGACAATCTGAACAAGCGGGCTTTGTCCGCGTTCACGAAAGGTAAGATATTGCGGATGATGATTGCCGACAATCTCAAGAATATTCGGTTCATCAATATTTAAATGAACCAATGCTTCAACACCAAGCCGCGGATGCTTTTTCATTACTTCAAACTCTTCAGCAGTTAAACTGCCGGGTTTATTGAGTATTTCTGGCGGGATCAGCGTTTTTCCGTAATCATGCAATAATGCGGCAACGCCATATCGTTTTAAACTATCAATATTGAAATTAATCTTTCCGAAATCCTGTTTGAATGCATCCCAAAATTCATTGTCATTAATGTATTGTCTAAAATGCTGCAATGCGCGGACGGTCAGCAAATAAACTGAAAAACAATGATTATACGTATACGTATCAATAGTACGCAATGACTGAATAACCGCATGCAAATTATAATGATCCTGTTTTATTGTTTCGCCGACAATTTCAGCCGCTGTTGAAAAGTCTTTATGCGTCAGTGTTGGAGTATTGAGAATAGTATCAATTGACGGAGCCGTTTGTTCATATAAGCGAAGTGCTGTACGACCGAGTACAGACTCAATTTTCTTATGATGTTTTTGTTTTCTTTTTTGCTCGTCCATTTCCGAAACGTTTTTTTCCCGATCAATAACAGGAAGCACCATATGTTTATGAATATCCTCAACATAGGTATAAACCGGAATATGAAAGATTTTTTCCGGAGGATGGGTATTCTTTAAAACCAGCAATGCTCCTTTATTATTAAACAAATCAGACTTTGTTTTACCGTTTTCATCAATGAAATGATTAATATCCTCAATTTTTGAGAGATGCTTATTATTATAATATAACGGTTTTCTGTTCACCATTGTTTTCCTTCATATATAAGATACCGTATACTGAGAAATATGACAATACTAAAACAGCACGAAATATGCTCCATGAGAACATTATCCAAACAGACAACGACTGCCATATCGCTGTCATTGAATAAATGTACTGGATTTTTAATTGTAATTATGCTACATTATGGGTATTAAAATCTTATACGTTATAATAAACATGGAAACATACTATGAAAAACAATCAAACAATTACACTGCTTATGCTTTTTTGTATTATCAGCGTTCCGTTTATATTTGGTACAATCAGCTGCAAATCAACCGCTGAAGTTGTTGAAGAAACAACGCCCGAACCGGAACCCGATCCTGAACCAGCCTCGGAACCCGTTGCGGCGCGATCTGTTACACCGCCGCCGACTCAGCAGATAAACGTGAATGATCTTGCTTTTTCTGAAGAAATAAGCGGATGGGGATATAAAAAATGGGACCGCGCCGGTATACAATCAATTCTCAGCAAAAAAGGAAATTCTTTAGCTGAAAAAATACGTACTGTGCCTTCTGAATATACCATTATCGTAACGGGTTATGCTGATGCCAGCGGTCCGGAACAGCCGGTTGCGGGCGAAGAAAATGATCATCCGGGAAATATTGAAATCGGTCGCCGCCGGGCACAAGCAGTTGTTGATTATTTAGTTGCACAATACGATTTTCCCGAAAGCAGGTTTTCTGTTCGTTCTGAAGGAGGCAATTCATTAAAAAACCCTTCAAACCCGAAAAGTCCCGTAAACCGCCGAGTTGTCGTTTCTTTTGAACCGCCGCCGGAACAATAATATATCGTGTAATAATGCCATTATATACAGAGCACCGGTTTAAATTGAATATCGACGGCTGCACAGGTACATTAAATAACACCTGTATACAGATTTAATAATACATTGATTAAATATATATCCCCTCTTTCACTGAACACCAATAAAAAGCTGTATGTACTGTTAATAATAAAACTGATTAAACGGGTATTGATATAATACGACGTGCTACCGGCGTTTACTTAATAAAACCAGTATAACAAAATGCAGTAATGTTATTATATTCCCGAGACGTTTAAATGGCTGATTACATATTCTAAAAAGCCATTCCAATCCGATTTGCCGCATTTGATACGGTGCACGAGCAACGTTCCCGGCAATAACATCAAACGAACCGCCAACTCCCATACAAACCGGTATTTCTAATATATCCTTATAATTATATATAAATCGCTCCTGCCGATCCATTCCCATTGCTACAAAAAGCATCCCCGGCTGTGCTTTACGAATACCGCGGGCAATAATTCCTTCGCGTTCCGGCGGGTAATAACCATTATGCTGTCCAACAATTCTTAATTCGGGATGCGTTGTTTTCAGTCGTCTTGCTGCTTTATGAACAACTTTTTGAGCCGCTCCAAGAAGACAGATCGTCCTTTTTTTTCGTACAGCACAACGAATGAGATCAATCATAAAATCAATCCCGGTTATACGTTCCGGAAAGGGGCGACCAAGAAATCGTGAAGCCCACACAATGCCGATACCATCGGGGATAACCATATCAGCACTGAGAATGGCATCACGCAAAAAACGTCCTTTTCGTGTACGGGCTTTCATGAGCATAAGCGGATTCAAAGTAATAATATGATGGGTTGTACGTTTTTTCTCATCAAGCATTTGTTCAACAAGTGAAAGAAGTTCGTCTTTCGGAAGCGGGGTTATCGGAAACCCTAAAAGTGTAATATGCGGTATTGGCGGCATATCGTGAGTATATTCCTGTATCTTAAAAGGTCAAAGAAAAAACATTCTTTTAATAAAATATTTCTCTTGAAACTATTATACAAATTGTGTATATTATCTTTATGTGTATTTTACACAAAAAACAGAAGGAGGAAAATAGTACCATGAAGAAAATTATGCTTATCGCGACTATTGCGGCTTTATCAATTCTGACAGCCGGTTGTTTTTTGGGTAAACCGAAAATTGCTGTTATGAATGATGATGCAAGCGGAACCCCGACATCAGGAGAATACGGCAGCTACAAACTGTCAATTGAAGGTGAAGAAGTGAATGTCGGAACATTAGCGGGCGGATCAATGAGTGACTGGGTTAAGGTGAAACAAAAGAAAGATGACCCGATTACCATGATACGAACCAGAATCAAAACAAACAGTTCATCGAAAGAAGCATCAACAAACTATCATTTCTTTAACCTTAAAAAAGGTACAAAGTACGTTACCGATATTGAGGGCGAGGAAATCAGACCATATAACTACCAACCATAATAGAATTAACGAAAGGAGAATACATAACATGAAAAAAGTAATATTATTCAGTATTGCAGCTATTGTTATTTTTTCAATGGCCGGCTGTTTTCTCGGTGCACCGAAATTTCGTATATGTAATAAAGGGACAGAGGCGCCAAATGCTCACTTCTCAACCCTTACGTATAAGTATAAAATCAACGATACGGAATTTGATGTATCATCATTGGCAGGCGGTACGGCAACCGACTATGAAAAGATTAAACCGGAAGATAAAGATAAATGGACAATTATTCAAACAGTAACGGTAAGCGGTGTTGTCGTCGCAAATACAACAAACATTGGCCATAGAAAAATTAAAAAAGGCACGAAAATGGAAATTATACTTGCTGATCCTAATGTAGAATTAAATGTCGTTGACCTGAAACCGGTGTTTTAATACACTGTCATTGATTACGAAAGGAACATTATTATGAAACGTATAACACTTATAATATGTGTGCTCATTGCGGTATTTGTTCTCAGCGGCTGTTTTCTCGGGAAACCAAAAGTTGCTGTACAAAACCCATGGACATCTCAAACAGTAAAAGAAGGGATGATTGCAAGCGGTACATCTGCTCCGACATCAGCTAAAGTTAAAGTAAATGATGCCGAGTTTGAAGTCATTAATCTTGCCGGCGGAGCGATAACTGATTTTGAGAAAATAACCCCTGAAGATATTGTAACTATATTATCCACAACTGTTGCTTCTAATGGAACTCAATATAAAACTAATTATCTTCCGGTGAAGCTTAAAAAAGGAAAAAAATATATTATTGAGGTTGATCTAAGCAACGGTAACAAATCGATTGAACCTTATAATAAACGCCCGTAATCAAACTGAAAGGAGCAAAACACTATGAAACATTTAACATTTTTAATAATAGCAGTTATGACTGTTTCGCTGTTAACCGGCTGTTTTCTCGGTGCATCGAAAATTGCCGTATTTAACGATTATATACAATCACCGAAACAAATCTATACAGCCGGAGGCGGAACCGAAACCTATTCAAAAAAAATAACCATCATTGATGAAGTGTTTGACGTTACATCACTTGGAGGCGGTACAATGACTGATTGGGTAAAAATTAAACCCGAAAAGGATAAACCGATTACTGTTCTTGTAACCTCAACAGTAGGAATAACAAACGAGATTTCAACAAACCATTTCTTTGGTAAGTTGAAAAAAGGTGAAAAGTATGTCTATAGTCTCAATAATGGAGATTTAACACCCTATGTATTAAAACCATAGTTTACTTTTTAAAAATGAAAAATAGAAAACCGCATTGCAAAACAATGCGGTTTTTTTATATATATTCTCTTGGATGATTTTTCTGAATTTATTTAATCCGAACTCATACCATCACGATATAAACACATTATTGGTTATTGAGCATGCATTAGCCATATGCATCACATCAATTGTTCTTGAATATTCTTCACAATTGTGTATATAATTCATTTAGTCTTGATATATTGTCATTACTATAGGAGTTTCTTTTATGAAGCGAATAGTTATTCTTTTTCTGTTTTTTATTATTGTTATTACCGCCGGTAATTGTGCTCCAAGAATTCGAGTCAGAAATGCAACAGGCTCAGATATGAATATGGGCATAAATATTATTATAAATGGTCATTATTATTCTAATGATTCTATGCTGATAAATGATCGTGCCGAGTTCTCCGGGGTCTTGAAAAACGGAAAAACAACTAAATACCAACGATGTGCAACCGGTACATTATGTATTGAATACGATTTTAAAAATACCTCCTTATATATTACTCCAACAGATGCTTTCAGTAATACATTTGAACTGGAAAAAAGAAAACGTTATACCTATACAAAAACATCCAATGATTTGAAAAACACTGTACAACAGCCGGTTTTCCTGACTGAAGACTCAACGAGCGGATTACCGACGGAATAATAAATAATACTCAATCCTTATTTCACGACACTGCCGTAATACATTGAACTGTTTCCTGATTATATCGTATTTAATTGTATTAATATTCATAATGCTTTTTTATTCATTATTATGTCAATAATTTATTCTGTTATATATTTACCGTCCGTTAGAATACACGAACACCGTATAAATAGTTATATGCCTACCGTAATAAAATACTCTATATATCTTCTTCACTGCCCTCGAACAAAGCCCGATAAAGACAACATAAATACTGCATTGTATCTATTTATCTCTGTTGCAGTTCATCGAACAAAGCCCGATAAAGACAACATAAATGCTGCACGGTGTCTGATTATCTCTGTTGCAGTTCATCGAACAAAGCCCGATAAAGACAACATAAATGCTGCACGGTGTCTGATTATCTCTGTTGCAGTTCATCGAACAAAGCCCGATAAAGACAACATAAATGCTGCACGGTGTCTGATTATCTCTGTTGCAGTTCATCGAACAAAGCCCGATAAAGACAACATAAATGCTGCACGGTGTCTATTATATCTTCAGTACTGTACCCCTTGTCAGATATACAATTATTCTCATTTACAACAGCAATACCCCATGTACACTTGCATTCATGTTCCGAAGGAAAAATATATCTCCACTATATAGTATAATTATTATTATTACACTTACCGCGGCATTTCTGCATACTCTATGGAGAATAAATCAAAGAATTACCTTTCCGGAAGATTCATATATTCTTATCGAAACTGCCCCCGAATCGCTGAATAATCCTGCAATTAAAAACACTGCATCCGTACTCTTTTCACTTATTCGTCACGCAACAAATACTATTGACATCGAGACAAGCTATATTACAGCATCCATGACAAAACTTGCCGGTCTTCTCCTAAACAAAGCAAACCACGGGTGCAGGGTTCGTATCGTTCTGGCGGATAATACTGCTGCCCGTCAGGGAATAGCTGCTCTCGGCATTGGCGGACAAAAAAACATTTCCGTTTATTATAAAAACATCGCGCCCCTTGGAACACGTTCCTACGGCGCACTGCACTGTAAACTGTGTATTATTGATTCCGCACACGTTCTTGTCGGATCGGCAAATTACAGTATTCCCGGTATGTATAATAATCGTGAAATGAATCTCTATTGCAATAACAGTAATTTTGTACGTATCTTCGTAACTCTTTTTAATGCTGATTGTAATAATGAACATGATCAAATCGCTGATATGTTCGGCACAATAGACAGCAGTGCATCAATACCCTCCATCCCGATGCAGAACCGCTGGTTGATTCTTGAAACAGCTCCCGATAAATGGAACAGCATGGCAATTCCCGATCAGGAAAAAATACTGCCGTTACTACTTGCGCGTGCAACAAACAATATTGTTATGGCACTCTATGATTTCACTGCCGGTACGGGAACCCTGCCGATACAAAACGCATTAATTACTGCTGCTGCACGTGGTGTATCAGTGAAACTTCTTCTTGATAAAAACGCATTGTATACCCACGGAAACAGAAATCCGAAACAAACTTTGCTGCGCCCGCTGCAGGAAGCCGGCATTGATCTGCGCAGCATCAACCTTTCACAAAGCGCTATCGCCGGACCGGCATGTATGCATGCGAAATATATCGTTATTGATAATTATCTATTATGGCTTTCGACAGGAAATATCACGTATAGCAGTTTATACGAAAACAGAGAATACGGGGTAGTACTGATTGATCGGACGAATGCATATTATGCGCATACTGTTTTTACACAGGATTGGAAGTCTGAATATTCTCATCGGATAATGACAAATCAGAAGGATGCGATTTTAAATATTCAGTAAGCTGGAATAGATTAATATATCGTTTTTCCAGTAATATCTGCGGTAAGGTAACCGGTTCCGGAGTATCCTTTGTCTTTTCGACAATACCCTGACATTCTTTCAATTGTTCCTGAGAAATTAATCCTAATTCAAACAACCCGCTGCCGAGATCCAATTCCTGTATTGGACGTTGTCCTTTAAGCGTTCTGATTTCATTACGATAATTTATTATATCTGATTGCACCTGGGTTAAATAGGTCGTAGTATTTCGCAGCCGGTGAGCCAATATTTTTAAAAGATTTATACCGACACGCGGTGATTGCATAATTACATGATCAAGATAATTGCCGGGAATAATCATAAACTCAGAGTCAGTAAGGACTTCCAATGTTGCCGAACGCGGTTGATGCAGCAGTGCAGCGGATTCTCCCAAAAATGTTCCTGTTGTATTAATCACCGCGATTATCATTGTATCAACGATAACTTTTACCGCACCGGCCTGCAGAATATAAATATCATCGGAAACTTCACCCTGTTTACACAGGATTGCGCCTGCCGGATATTTTTTCTTATAAATTAAAAATTCGCGTCCTTCAATGTCCACGATATGCTCCTATATGCTCTCAGCATACATAGTATGTACTTATTTATAATATCGGATATTTAAACAGGCTTATTTAGGAGTAATTGGCAATTATATCAGAGTATATGAAAGTATGCATGGTCTCGTGAAAGTGGTATTATTCGTTTCCAAGCACATTACGAATAATCTCAATTTCTTCAAATGCAGTAAAAAATGCCTCGACCACATCAGGATCAAAATGTGAACCGGTATCTTTTTTAATAATATCAATTACTTTATCAATTGGAAACGCCGGTTTATAGCATCGTTTTGAACTCAATGCATCAAAAACATCAGCAAGTGCGGCAATACGACCGTAAATATGAATTTCATCGCCGCGTAATCCATTCGGATAGCCGCTGCCGTCCCATTTTTCATGATGCATGAGTGCAATAATACGGCATGCTTTGGTTATTTGATTATCCGGATTATTAAAAATATTTCCGGCAATAATCGTATGGCGCTCCATAATACGCCGCTCATCAGGGTCAAGCGGACCGGGTTTAAAAAGAATGGTATCAGGAATGCCGATCTTACCGATATCATGCATTGGGCTGGTATAAAGTATCAGCTCAACTTCATTTTTCGGCATACCCATTTCACGAGCAATAACGGCACAATAATTACTCATCCGTTTAATATGATTCCCCGTTTCGGTATCGCGATATTCAGCGGCAGTTAATAACCGTGCCATTATATCATAATTGCTTTTTTTAATACTCTCGGTCAACTGTGCGTTTTGTACAGCAACCGCTGCTTGTGATGCTAATGACATAATTAAATCTTCATGGGATTTCTTAAATTTTACTATCCTGCCGTTATCCTGTGCATTAATAAGCTGCAAAATACCGATTACTTCACCACTGTTATTTTTCATCGGCACCGTCAGCAGTGATTTTGTACGATAGTTATCTCTTTTATCCACTTCCTTATTAATTGAATACGGCGCATTCGCTGAAAGATGATACGCATCATTGATATTAAGCGGTGCGCCGGTTTCGGCAACATAACCGCTTATTGATTTTTTTGAAATAGGAATAATAATATCGCCAAACATTGTTTTTAATGCACGACCGCCGAGACTTCGTTTTAAACTGTCATTTTGCAGAACCGTAAATCGAAGCTGATTATTTTCCCGTAAATACAAACTGCCGCCGTCTGCATTGGTAAATGAACGCGCTTCTTTTACAATTTTATCCAACAGCAGTTCAAGATCATTTTCACTGGAAAGCAAAATACCAATTTTTACCAAATCACGGAGAAATTTCGCATCGGTCTTTTTATGGGTATCACGAACAACTGCGTTCGGACCTTTTTTGCGTGGTTGTTGTTTTGTTACTGCTTTTTGAGCAGTTTTCTTTTTATTCTTTTTTTCGGAGACTTCTTTTATCTTTGCGGTTTTTTTCTTTTTTGTTTGACCGGTTTTTTTTCGGGAGAGTTTTGTTGTTTTCTTTTTTATCATAGTGCAATCTCCGTTAATACTTTTCTTCAGCATACTATCAGTTTATTCTACCAAACTGCCGGTTATCGGTAAATGTAAAAAAAACTATTCCATAGCAACGATACTGCCCCATATAGTAAACAAACAATTACTGCCGACAGTAACCTCAAGAGCTATACGTTCAATCGTGTATCTATCATATCTTTATGACGCTGCACTAATGCTGATAGTGCAGAGTAAAATTCTTCAAGGCTTTGTGAAATTACTTTTGTTTCGGATAATACCGGTAAAAAGTTTGTATCGCCGTTCCAGCGCGGCAGCACATGCATATGAATATGCTTATCAATGCCCGCACCTGCTCCTTTTCCGATATTCATACCGATATTCCATCCGTCAGGATGCAATAATGGTTTTAATATTTCCTGAAATATCTGCGCCTGCAGCATCAGTTCAGATAAAACCGCACTGCTTAATTGTGAAAGACTGCCGGTATGCATATACGGAACAATCAGTATATGTCCATTATTATACGGATATTTATTGAGTATTACAAATGTCTGCGGTCCTCGATATACAATAAGGTTTTTCGTATCCTTCCGCTGCCGTGCAACACGACAAAACAGGCATCCAAGCCCGTCTTTACCACTCATTCCTTTTAAATAGTGAATACGCCACGGCGCCCATATATGCTTCATAGTAATAGTATATCCTATAATCACCGGCAGCGTCAATCATAAGCATACAACTTTTATATTGTCGTAAGCAGTGAATTACAGTATACTCTGCATATGAACGAACAGGAAAAAAAAGGCATTATACCGGTTGTCTTAGTCAGTGATATTGACACCGCAAAATCATTTTATATTGATTTTCTGGATATGACAATAGTACGCGAAGGCCGTGATTTTTTAGTATTGCAGTATAATGAAGGCATTATCTGTCTTGAGCAGCATTTATTTTTGCCCGAACAAACTCAGTGTAATCTGCATATCCGTATTTTTGTCGATAATGTGAAAGTCTATCATAACCGCGCCCGTGAGAAAAATATTGCAATTAAACAGCTTATACAAAATACTTCGAGCGGATACCGTGAGTTTATTGTTACTGACCCGTTTGGTACAAAAATCAGAATAGCCGCCGAAGTAAACGAATAATCATAAAGCAGGAAATACATAATGAAAATCGGTATTATCGGAACGCCTCAATCAGGAAAAACAACTGTCTTTCGGGCGCTCTGCGGCACGACAGCACCGGACAGCCGCGGAAGCGTTAATCTGGCAACTATTAAAGTGCCCGACAAACGTATTGATCGGCTTGCTGCATTGTATATGCCGAAAAAAACTATTTATGCCGCCATTGATTTTGCTGATTTCGGTATTGTGATTGATGCAAAAAACGGCTTGGATGCGCAAACCGCTGCGCGCATAAAAGAAATGGATGCTCTTGCTCTTGTTATTAGCGCCTTTCGTGCAACTGACCCTGCCGAACCTGCTCTTCAGCTGAAAGAAATCATTGATGAACTGATACTCCTTGATCAGGTTGCGGTTGAGACACGACTTGAACGAATGAAAAAAGATCGAAACCATGATGCGCACGAAGAATCCGCGCTGACTGAATGTCTCGCCCGTCTTGAATCAGGAAAACTCCTCCGCGGAATTGAACTGCAGGATATTCAGTACCGGCGAATCGGCGGTTTTCGCTTTTTTACCCTGAAACCTATTCTCGCCGTTATTAATGAAACCGAAGAACGATATAATAAAACACCCTATCCGGGGCTTCATGAATTATCTGCCGAATATGCGATTGAGCTTTTTAATATGTCCGCTCCTATCGAATTTGATTTATCGACAATGCCCCCGGAAGAACAAACCGCTTTTCTTGAAGAACTTGGCGAATCCGAACCGGCTCGTGATCGATTCATTCAGGCGGCATATCATAATCTTAATTTAATTTCTTTTTTTACCGTTGGAGAAGATGAAGTTCGCGCATGGACTATTCAAAAAGGCACTTCGGCGCATCGCGCTGCAGGAAAAATACATTCTGATATTGAAAAGGGCTTTATCCGCGCAGAAGTTATGCGCCATGAAGATCTTTTAGAGCTCGGCAGTGAAGTTAAAATTAAAGAAGCCGGAAAATTCCGTTTAGAGGGAAAAGAATATATTGTTGTCGATGGCGATATTGTACATTTCCGGTTTAATATCTAATCATTATTATTTTCCCGGCTCAGAGATTAATAGCGCATATACGGCAATGTATATGAATTTGCATTCAATCAGCGCTGTATCTTTGCAGTGAAATTATTTTTACGGCTGCCGGTACGGGTTTTAATTGTGCAAACAGCACTGCACATGAACGTGATACGATATGCCGGCATTGTTGCGGATTATCGTATCTGATATACTGCATGATTTTAATACTTGTTGCTTTATTGTTACAGTTATACTTGAGCATCTCATTTTAAAATAATTCTTTACAAATGCTTAAAAATAGTATAATGGTTTTGGTATAATGCTGTAGTGCAGTATGATGTCTATCGTATTGTATGATGATTATTATTAAACATTGTACAGCTGATAATCATGTATTGTACTGCGTATGCATTATAACGAAAAGAATGGAGGCATTATGATGAGAAAAAACTTTTGTATTATATTTTTTATCCTGCTGGGGGTTTCAGTTGTTTTTGCTCAAAGCAGTAATGTTGCCTATATCGGCTCAACGATCACCCCGAGTTCTGCACAAGGGGTTTATGTCAGGGGAAATTATGCCTATGTTGCTGATTTCAGTAGTGGACTGCGGGTGATTGATATATCAAATCCGTCATCACCGAGTGAAATTGGTTTTTATGATACACCGGGATGGGCTCATGATGTGTATGTCAGTGGGACATATGCGTATGTTGCGGATTGGACTAATGGACTTCGAATAATAGATATATCGACTCCATCCACACCGACTGAAGTGGGTTTTTATGATACTCCGGGAGAGGCATGGGGAGTATATGTCAGCGGAAATTATGCCTATGTTGCGGACGACTATAGCGGACTGCGTGTGATAAATATTTCAAATCCGTCATCACCGACTGAAGTAGGGTTTTATGATACTCCGGGAAGAGCCTGTGGTGTATATGTCAGCGGGAATTATGCTTATGTAGGAGATGGTACAAATGGTCTTCGGG
>Ga0256845_1000602_pt1 | contig 33157 bp, 31 predicted proteins | sample RiftiametaG_FD_189101 | JGI IMG/M metagenome (GOLD analysis project Ga0256845, IMG submission 189101) | Tube worm associated microbial communities from hydrothermal vent at the East Pacific Rise, Pacific Ocean - Riftia | ecosystem: Host-associated > Annelida > Integument > Unclassified ...
TACTGCATACACAATCAGCAGCGCAATCAATATATGTTTCCATGAAGCGCGAATGGTGTTAAAGTTTAGTTGAATGTTTTTTTGCATATTTATTATTCTACGAATTCATTTCATACATCTCTACGCTCGGCGGGATTCGAACCCACGACTTCGTGCTCCGGAGGCACGCACTCTATCCAGCTGAGCTACGAGCGCATTTAATTACCGGTTAATTATAATTCATACAGTTTGTTTTTCAAGTAAAATAATCTATTTGTATGATAGTACAGTAATACTGTCAGGGTTACTGTCAATACGGTAATGTCAGTATGGAAACGCTAAGACTGACAGTATAAAGAAGGATAACAGATAAAATCTTTAATTTTATATCTGGTGTATATGGTAGTGGTACTATCAAGGAAATAAGATTATCATTGAGTAAAATGCCGGATAAGAGATAGTGAATGAGCAATGAATACGAACAGGTATTAATGCTGATTCAATACATGTAAAACTCAAAGAAACATTTAAAGAAAGAATATTCAAACTATTATGGAAGCAACAATAGGTGCGGGTTTATTTCTATTGCTGAAGGGATTACAGTATATATATTAATCATCGAGGGGATAATACATGACTCCGGCACCTTTATTAAAGGTACCAACCCAAATGTAGTCGCCATCTGCCGCAATAGAAGCAATATTATCACTTGGCAGTCCGTGATGTTTCGTCAGGTGTGTCCATGTTTCATGGATATAATCGTATAAAAACAATCCATCACCGATAGTTCCGACAAGAAGTTTTTGATCGGCATACACACAAATATCACCAATATAGTACTGATGATTAATGCTGTTCTTTTTCGGAACTGATTGCATTATGCCGTTTACCGGCAGATAATACCATTTCCGTTTTTGTTTATTATATACAGAGATGCCGTTACGATAGGTTGCAATCCAAACATGGCTGTTATCAACAGCTATTTGCCGTATATCATTTTCGACAATTCGTCTGTTTTTATCGCGGGTATGATATGCATAAAATTGTTTTTTTTGTTTGCTCCATCGAAACATTCCTGATTTTAAAGTTCCAAACCAAATACTATTGTGATCAGCAGCACCACAAACAATGAAGTTACTTGGTATTCCCGCAGTGTTTCCTGCATAAAATCGTTTCCATGCTCCTGTTTCGGTGTTATATCGACCAAGTCCACCACCGAGAGAACATAACCATAAAGTTTTTCCCTGGCGGATAATCGCTTTAATGCGATCAAATGCTTTTTTGTCGGGCGGATTAAAAACACGCCACGTATTATCATGACGATCAAATGCTGCAAGCCCGTTTAAAGTTGCAACCCAAACAAAACGGGTGTCAATTAAAATGTCTCTGACATAGTTGCTGTTTAGTTTTGTTTTTCCGGCACGATAACTTTTTGTTGCACCGCTTGAATGCCGAATACGTGTTATTCCTCCCTGCCAGTATCCGAGCCATGATTCATCGCCGGCGCTATCAATGGTGATAACCGAGTGGTCGCCAAGATCACTTACATTATAATAATAGGTCCATACAATTTTTTTAAGCAGCTGTTGAACAAAATTTTTATTGTACATGTCAGGACGTTTATTTTTCAGCAATTGCAGTTGTGTATAGGCAAGTTGTATATCACCGGAAGTCAGATGAATGCAGTATGCGATATAGTAATGTGCAAATAATGCGTATGGCGTTTTTGGTGCTTCATGAACAATGTATAAAAAATATTCCATTGCTTCGGCCGGTTTACGCTGGCGAAGAAGACTTGCTCCAATAAAATAATATGCCGAAACATATTTTGAGGTATACGGGTACTGTATAACATATTTTTTTAATCGACTTTCGGCGTGATAATATAATCCATGTTGATAACAGACAACACCGTCAAGATAGAGCATGTATTCGTAATCGGTATGGGTTGGATAGTATCGGAGAAAACGCGCTGCGGCAACATGTGCGGCATAATAATTATGTTGTGCGCGATATATTTCAGCAATACGACGATATGCGCGTGCTGAATAGTCATCAGAGTAAAAATAATCTCGTGTAATATGTTTGTATTGTTTCAGTGCCTTTTCATAATCCTTATCTTTAAAGAGTCCTTCAGCTTCTTCGTACAGTGTCAGTTCGGGCGGGATGATAGAATTATCTGAAGTCTTGGGCACAGCAACAGAATCATGCGTAATGCATGTAGACGCAGTTACTGCCGTTAGTGCACAAATCAGATAGTATAAGAAACGTGTTTTCATAATACGATTATCGACGGGCGACCTTTTTTCGTGAGAGAAACGCACTAATCTCTTTTATGACCATTTTCGGGTATAATGTGTTCATACATTCTTTTTTATGCAACAGTCGCGGGCAGCGGTTTTTTACGCACGGACTGCATTGTATATGTCGGGTGCTGTAATATGTCGGGTGGTCATTATAGGCGCCGGTTTCCATGATATCTGCAGCCCCTTCAAGTGCAAAAATCGGTACATTCATTGCTGATGCAATATGCATTGGCCCGGAGTCATTCGTGATAAATGCCGTGCACCACGGTAGAACTGCTATAAACTCACGTATGGTAAGTTTATTTACGAAGACTGACGGGGCGGAGGAACAAAGGGCGGAAATTTGCTGAGCACGTTTTTCATCAGCGCTGCCGGCACCGAATAGAACTATTTGGTATTTCAATTTTTCCTGCAGATGGTTAATAAGTTCTGCCCAGTAGTGTTCCGGCCATCGGCGTGAACGTGCGTTTGCATTAGGATTAATGCCGATAGGGCGTTTTTTAAAATATTTCTTAAAGGCGATAACCGGTGCAGCAGAACGTTCAGCGGGAGTTAAAAATAATTCAAGCCGATACTGTGTGCGTGCATTTTTTGGAAGCGGTGCGAGTGCCGCAGCAATATCAAGATAATCCTGCACACGATGTTGTACGGCGTTTTTCCCTTGTTTCTTTTTTTTTGTTACGCGATGTGTTAAGAAGTATCCACGGCATTCACCACTTTGACCAATAATGCTATGTACACCGGATTTTTTTGCCAAATATGCGGAAGAAAAGCTCGGGGTAAGAAGCAGAAAGTCAGAATAGTGATTACGTGTCAGTGTTTTTCCGGTAATGGAAAGATTCGCAATCCCTTTTAAACTGCGTGCCGGAACACTGATAATCCGATCAATATGAGGATTATGTTCAATAATCGGGCGGACGGTATCGACACAAAAGGCAGTTATTTCCGCATGTGGCAGCATTTTTCTCAATGCATGCAGTGTCGGGGTTGCCATAACCGCATCGCCAATCCAATTTGGTATTCGTACTAAGAGTTTCATACAGTAGACCTCTTTGTATTAACATCGGTTAACAGTATATGAATCTGTGCAATAACATTTTCTACCGATATTGCCGTCATGCAGCGATGGTGAGTGAGCGGGCAGCGTTGTGTTCCATGAAGTGAGCAGGGGCGGCACCATACTTGTGCCTGCATTACATGACTTGTTTCGCGACTCGGAAAAAAACCAAACCGTTGTACTGTCGGACCAAATAATGCAATAAGAGGTGTGCCAACAGCATCAGCAAGATGCATGCTGCCGGTATCATTCGTTATTAATATATCCGCTTTACTGAGTGCATATGCACTTTCATTGGGTGTTAGTTTACCGCATAAATTGGCAACCATTGATGTGTCAGGAAAGAGAGCGTGAGCATAATCAAACTCATCACTGCCGCCGATGCATAAAAATCGAGCATTGTATTTTTGAGTAAGCAATCGGACCAGATCAGTGAAATACGGCCATTGTTTTGTGTTCCAATGTGCTCCCGGGGCTAATGCAATAAGCGGTCGTTTCGTATCAGCGGGATTATTGCCGGTTATTCGTATACTGTGTTGTTCAACTGCTGATTTTTCATCCGGCGAAAAAAATAATTCAAGGGCATTGGTATGTATGCTGACGCCGGCTTTTCGGAGAGCATTTAGGTAGCTGTTTTTGACTGATGCCGCAGCATTCTTGCCAATTTTAAAAAGAACAGCCGCACGGCGTGCAAATGAATGCTTTCGATAGACATACATCTTTTTGGTTTTAATATATCGACGCCAGCGGAATGAGCGTATCGTTCGATGCAGATCAAATACCATATCAAACGGGTGGTGAAACTCTTTACGATCAGATATATTTTTCTGATTAACAGAAATAATGGTATTGATATGCGGGTTATTATTCAGCAATGATGCAAACCGTGTGTCGGTCAGTACACTAATATGCGCATCGGGGAAACAATGCCGGAGGTTTGCATACACAGGAGTTGTCAGAACAATATCGCCCATAGCCGTCAGGCGGATTACCAGTATTCGCAAGGCGGAGTTCATGATGTTTCTTTCGGTTGAGTCCGCCATCGTTGATGTACCCAGTAATATTGTTCCGGATAACGGCGAATATAGTCAGCAATAATATTATTCCATTGTTGTGTAATGCGGATAATATCAGCATGGGTGTCTTCGGTGGGGGTACAGTCAATGGGTTCGCTTGCGTGCATTGCGTGTCGGTTTCCCGGAAGCCGTATCAGGGTGAAAATAATTAAAGGAGCGCCGGTCCGTAAAGCCATCATTGCCGGACCGCGCCATGCGGAGGCTTTTCGATTTAGGAAATCAATAAAAACACCGTGTTTGCCGGCGTCCTGATCGGCAATTAAACCGAATACGGTATTATCAAGCAATGAGCGAATAAATGTTCCGGGGGATGCTTTCATGGAGAGTAATTCCATGCCGGTTTTTAAACGAATGGTATTAATATAATGATCGGAAAGCGGATTACGCATTGAATGATAAACAGCACGGACCTGATACCCGAAATTTTGTACCAGCGTGCCGAGAAGTTCCCAGTTATCAAGATGCGAAGTAACTGCAATAACGCCTTTTCCTTTTTTTAATGCGTTGCGCACATTGTGTTCTCCCCGAAAGTGAAAACGCTGCATAACAAAACGGTGGTTCATTCGCGGGAGATGCAAAAACTCCATAAATGTTTTTCCAAGATTATAAAAGCTGCGCCGTGCAATACGTTTTCGTTCCTTGATCGTTTTTTCCGGAAACACATGCGCAAGATTATTCAATGCAACAGTACGATGACGGGAATCAAATATCCATGCAATTAATCCGATACCGTTTCCGATACCGTATTTTACCCAAAGCGGAAGAATACGTATCGTTCCGGCAATAATGATAAGTAATATATATTCAATTATAAAGCGAATGTTTTTATTTTTTGCCATGTATGCTATATATCACGGAAGATGATGCCATGCAAGCATTGAGAATATTGTACTCATGAAGGTGATACCGTTTTTCATCGAATCTGTACAACGGTGCTATACGTCAAGCATGAGTTCGCGGACATGCTGGGCGGTTATCGGTTTTACTAATACATCGTCAATACCGAATTCTTTTATTGTTTTAACATTTTGATCTTTCGGATATGCAGTGATAACTACAATGCGAGTGTCTTTTTTAAATCGGCGGATTTTTTTTATTGCCTCCATGCCATTCAGTCGCGGCATAAGCAGGTCCATCGTAATAAGATCGTATTGATTATGGAGTGCTTTTTGTACTGCTTCCTGTCCATTGTCAGCAACATCAATTTCATGTCCTTCTTTTGAGAGAATTGAAACAAAAAGCTGCTGCAATTGTTTATTGTCCTCAACAACAAGTACTTTTTTAGCATCCATAGCGGTGTCCTTTCATATAGCAATGAAGTGTATGTATATAACTCATACAAATGTGTTATTATATAGTTAATACAATTATTATTCTTTTTGCAAGAGCAATAATGTGTACCATAACTAACGATAAAAGCATTATTACCAGTATAGCAATAAAACATCGTTCAACAACAGCAAAAAGCATTTGCCGTAACAGTGGCATTACTATATAATACAATTATATGGCATGTCCAATAAAATATAAACCGTATTTTTCATCATGGCGGATGTATTATTTATGGTATACGTTAATGCTGTTTATTATTGTTATAGGAGCATGTGCACCGAAAACACATACGGTTAATCTGCAGGGATATGTCTATCGGGATGTGCTGCATAATACCGTTCTTCCCGATACCAATACCAGTGATGATATTCCGCTTACGAATGTGCTTATTACCAGCGGGAATGTTCAGGGAGTATATTCCGGGTCAAACGGTTTTTTTGAAATCCGCGGTAAAGTGCCTGATCGTACCTCAAAAATTATGTTGAAGTTTAATAAATCAGGCATGCGTTTAGGATTGTTGCCGGTAGTCATTTCATTTGATGACGATGATGATACGGGGAAAAGATATAATCCAAATCCGCCGTACATTATACTGTTAACAAATTTGTAAGCAAACATGGTGCGTGATTATAAACAATACAGGATATAAATATGGTTGGAAAAGAAATACGCCTTGAACGATTAATAGATCGTAATAGCGGTAAAACAATTATTGTTCCAATGGATCATGGCGTTAGTGCCGGACCGATTGCCGGGCTGATTGATATGGGGAAAACCGTTGATGCGGTGGCGAATGGGGGTGCGAATGCTGTATTAGGGCATATCGGACTGCCGCTGTATGGTCACCGGCAGTGCGGCAAAGATATTGGTTTAATCCTGCATGTATCAGCATCAACGTCATTGGCGCCGGATCCAAACTCAAAAGTCATTGTCAATTCTGTTACGCGGGCGCTAACGATGGGTGCGGATGGTGTTTCGATTCATGTTAATATCGGGGCGAATGATGAAAAGAGGATGCTGTATGATTTCGGTATACTAAGCAGTGAATGTCGCAGATGGGGGATGCCGCTTTTAGCTATGATGTATGCACGCGGCGAAAAAATAAAAAAAGAAACGGATGTGTCTGTGGTAAAACAAGCGGCACGCGTCGGTGCTGAATTGGGTGCGGATATTGTGAAATGCGCCTACACCGGTTCACCGGAAACATTTCGCGAAGTTGTTGAAGGATGTCCCGTCCCTGTTATTATTGCCGGCGGAGAGAGAATGGAAACGGATCGTGATGTTTTTCAAATGATATATGATTCAATATCGGTTGGTGCTGCCGGAGTATCCATCGGACGGAATGTTTTTCAACATACTGATCCTGAACGCGTAATAACGGCAATTCATGCATTAGTATTTAATGCTGCCTCAGTTGATGAAGCGGTAGGGATTATGAAATGAAGGATACAGCACGGATGCGCACTGCAGTATCGGTATAGCACTGCAGCTGAAATATAATTTGCCGAATATTTATTAAAAGGATATATTAATACCTATGGACGATAGCATGATGAAAATTGACGATGTTGCAACGGTTGTTGATGCTGATGGGAAAGCAATAACTGATTTGTTTAATGCAAATGGATCGCTGTTAATATCGCAGGGGAGTGCAGTACCGAAACGTATCAGTACTATGGCTGTTTTTACGAATCGTGTTGTTAAAAAAGAGGACGATCATGCTGCCCAACCTCCTGACATTCCGCAGTTATATACTGAAGAGGAAATCCGCCGTACTATGAAGTATTTGAAGGAACGATTCGGCGGCAAGGTAATGGCGCGGTATACTGAAACTTCGGATGCTATTAAGGAAATCATGGAGGATGATAGTCCTCTTACAAAAAAGAAATATTCAACGGCACGTGATATTGTCAATGAAACTATGGCTGAAGATTCTTCTGATTTATGTACTGTTATACAATATATTCGTGATGTTGATACGTATACATTCAATCACAGTCTTTCGGTTTATTTGTTATTCGTTAAAGCAATGCAGGATCTTCGCAAGTATAAGGATAATAAACAGTTTCTTGCGTATGTAAATGCTTCACGAGATAGAACTATGTTTGATGATGAAGCAATCGAAAACTACGCTCTTGGCGCATTACTGCATGATTATGGGAAAACGCGTGTTTCACCTGATATTCTCCATAAAGCCGGTCCGCTCACGAATAGCGAGTTTGCCGAAATGAAAAAGCATCCGTTGTACGGTGTACAGGATCTGCGTCGTATTGGTGTTCATGACGCAAATATTTTAAGTATTGTCGGGAATCATCATGCAAAGTATATGGCGCTTCCGCAATCCGGACAAAGTCTGGTTGTGGTAATATCAAATATTATTGATATTTATGATGCCTGCCGATCAAAACGTCCGTATAAAAATCCATATTCATATGAGAAGACCATAGAGATATTACAGGATGAAGGTGAACATCTTGGCTGGAGTCCTTTTATTTTTGATGTAATTATTTCAGATACATTTAAACGTGTTGAAGCAAGTCGAGAAAAGCTTGACTAATCGGTTTTTCGTTGGATATAGTCCTTCCATGTTTCCGCAACTGTCGGCGTAATAATAATTAATCCGTTCACGGTTTTCGTGGTTAATATCGTATTGCTGAATGGTTGAAGCGGTTCCCCGGTATTAAGATCAAGCAGTAGTGCACCGGCTTCACGAGCAATAATAATTCCCGCGACGACATCCCAAATTCGCACGCGGTGAACAATTGACATTACCGGCTGACCTTTTGCGAGATACGCGAATAATCCGATGGCACTGCCGGGCATTCGTAATTTTCCGGGGAAGTGCAGATCGAATATTTCCGGCACATAACTTGAGATAAGCATAATATCATCACGATTAATACCTTTTTTATGACGAACATGAAGGGGTATGCCGGCATGAGCGGTTGTACGAAGATGTGGTGTTAAATGCTTACGTGCGGCACCGTGAATATAAAATGCCCCATCATTATGAATAGCATAAAAGGTTTCATCACTTGCCGGAAAAAATAGAACCCCGAAAATCGGCACCCCATTATGCAGCAGCCCGATGGAAACCCCCCATGACGGCAGTCCACCAACAAAGTTTGCCGTTCCGTCAATCGGATCAATAACCCAGACATAGTCTGCATTGTCGGATATTGGTTCATCATATTCTTCACCGAGAATATCAATTGCGGGAAACAAGCGTGTTAATTCTTCGCGAATCATTCGTTCTACGCGGCGGTCAATGTCCGTTACATATGATCCGCCGTCTTTAATATCAGCGGAAATATTACCCCAGTGTTCCATTGCAAGCATGCCGCTGCGGCGGGCTAATGCAATGATATCGGGAAGAGCATGACGTAATGTTTGTGTATTCATAGAGCACGATATTACTTGAAAAATCATATCTTAGCAACAGGAAAAGAAATTATTGTGATGCCAAAGTAATAAGAACAGTGTTGATGTCAGTATGGAAATGCTCAACCTGACGATGTCGGGAAGAAAAATTGATGAAAGTTTATTTCATGGATTGTCGGTAGAAAACGCAATCAGGGCAGCAGGACTGATGGGGGTTACACAGCGCCATGCTTTTTGTCTTAAAGCACATGGTTAAGAACAAAGTAAAAATATTATTTTATATATTTCGTATACCGTAATTGACAAAAATAAACGACTATTGATAATACCTATCCGGCAATGTGCGGCAGCTGCGGTATATACTGTACAATACGCTTTATGCCTCTTATACTGTCTGCGGGAAGATCGTCATACAGGAGTAGTGCAGCGGGTTTCATCACTATTGTTTTGCGCATGCAATTATATATGTGATTTGTTATTTCTCAACGCTGTTGTATAGGTTATATTATCAGGGTCAAACTCAACTGCTTTTGCAAAGAAAGGATTTGCATTTTGATAATCATGCAGTTCATAGTATATAACACCGATATTATGATATGCTGTTGCATGATATTCATGCCCCGGGTCATATAATTCAAAAAGAATAATAGCTTTACGATACATATTAATAATGTCTATACAATCATCATGCGGCAGCGGGGAATTATTAATACGTGATGCTTCAAGTATATCCAGCCATTTTAAATATGCTAACCGGAAATATGTTGCCGGATCATCAAGGTTAAGGTCAATAACATCCTGTAAAAGCGAATATGCAAGTGTGCGATACTGTTCGTATTTCTTTTGATTTTCATGAAGGTAATTAATATATGCTACATCGAAATAGGTTGCGGCAAGCAGCGGCATATAATCATCAGAGAGGGTTGCTGCTGCAGAAATAGTTTTTTCCGCTTCTTTATAATATTTCATTGCGGTTGTATATTGTTTCTTGCCTTTCCATGCTGAGCGGGCAAGATAATAGAGAGTTGTTCCGTCTTTTTGTCCCATTTTATAGGCTTCAAGGTAATAATCATATGCTGCAGAAAAATCACCGTTTCTGTACCATTCCGCAGCATTAGTCATATACGTTGCAAGTTCACCGGCTTGAATACGTAAATCATTGTCCTTGTTATCGTTACACATGCTGATAAGCAGTACTGCTGTAATCATTACGGCGATTAAAAATGTATTTTTCAGTTTCATATTTCGTGCTCCATTTTAACTGATGGATACAATCTTACCTTATAATGTATACTATTTAAAGAGAAAAGTCTTATGGTTGTATATGAACTTTGTATCATATATCGGCGTATTAATCATTTCCGACGGGATATCCCCATAATACATGAATCAGACAGCATATATAACGTTGCGGTGAGGGGTCATTGCGGATAATCAAATACGATAGTATTAAATTACATAATACCGAGTTGCATTTTAGCATCATCATTCGGCATTTTTCGCGGATCCCACGGCGGAGAAAAAGTCAGTTCAATTTCACATGATCGTACACCGTCAAGCGTACTAACTGCAGCTCGAACAGCATTCATCATTTGCGGACCAAGGGGGCAATAGGGTGTGGTCAAAGTCATGGTAACGGTAACATTCCCGTTATCATCAATTGCAGTATTATAAATCATGCCGAGATCAACAACACTAATACCGAGTTCGGGATCAATAACCGGTTGAATTGCTTCCATAATTTGTTCATGAGTCGGTAATGACATAGAGATACACCTTTTATTTTTTTACCGTATTTATCGCCAGTTGAAGAGTATTCCACGGCAGCAAAGCACATTTAATACGTACCGGAAACTTTCGCACCCCGCCGAGCGATTCCAAATCACCCGGCACTACGTCTCCTGATGCCGGAGTGTCGGCAGTCATCCATGATTTAAAATCAGCAATATAATTATCAACGCGGTCAAGGGGCTGATGCTGAATAAGTTCTGTCATCATTGATGCTGAAGCGGTGCAAATGGAACATGCCTTACTGCTGCAGGAAACGGCTTCAATGGCATTATCAATAATACGCAACGAAAGTTTAATATGGTCACCGCAAAGCGGATTCACTCCCTCCTCAACGACGGTGGGATTATCAATCGGTGTCGTATAGCGCGGGTTTTTATAATGATCGATAATTACTTCACGATAAAGATCATCAATAAATATATCATTCATTATCCGAAATACTTTCTGCAGTCATTGAGACTGTCTATGAGTTCATCAATATCTGTTTCATCGTTATAAATATAAATGCTCAATCGTGCCGTTCCGGCTCTTTCAAGACACTGCATTAGTGGCTGCGCACAGTGGTTGCCGACACGAATGCATATTCCGCGGCTGTCAAGAAATTGAGCGATATCGTGTGTATGAATACCGTCCATTTCAAATGAAATGACACCGCCGCGCTGCTGCATGATCTGTGGACCGATAAGGGTTATACCGGGCATCGCTGAGAGTTTATCCAGTGCATAGGCAGTTATTTTTTGTTCATGCTGATGAACAGTATCCATTCCGAGTGCATTCAGATAATCAAGTGCGGCAGTACAGGCAATAACATCAGCAATATTTGGTGTTCCTGCTTCAAAACGCCATGGCAATGTATTCCAGGTTGCATGATCTTTATATACCTGATCAATCATTTCACCGCCGGTGAGAAACGGTTCCGCTTCATTCAATCGTTCAGTTTTTGCATATAAGACGCCAACCCCGGTCGGTCCAAGCATTTTATGCATTGAGAACACAAAAAAATCACAGTCAAGTTCAGAGACGTCAACCTGCATATGCGGTGCGCTTTGTGCACCGTCAATGAGAGTTACTGCGCCGACTGCCTGTGCTTTTTGTATTATTTTCTGCAGCGGATTAATCGTGCCGAGAGCATTTGACATATGCACTAATGCGACAAGTTTTGTTTTCTCAGTTAATAATGTGTCAAGTGTGCTGAGGTCAAGTCTGCCGTCAAGACCGGTGATGGGGATATACTTTAATGTAATATTTTTTTCCTGCGCAAGCTGCTGCCATGGAATGATATTTGAATGGTGTTCCAATTCGCTGAGTAAAATTTCATCACCGTCGGTGATGTTATTTCGCGCCCATGCATATGCGACAAGATTAATACTCTCGGTAGTGTTACGGGTAAAGATAATATTCTCTGATGCGGGGGCATTGATAAACAGGCGCATTCGTCCGCGTGCCGTTTCATACGCCATGGTTGCTTCCTGCGCTATCAGATACAAACCGCGGTGTATATTTGCATTGTAATTGGAATAATAATCACTGAGTGCATTGATAACGGATTGCGGTTTTTGCGAAGTTGCCGCTGAATCAAGATAGATTAGACGTTTTCCGCGTATTGTTCGCTTAAAAATAGGAAAATCTGATTTAATCTGTTTCATGCTGAATGTCATATATCCTGCCGTATATTATTGCTGCCGGGTAGCGCGAGTTCATTAATAATACGTTCATACGCGGGAATATCATGCAGCAATTCAGCAATGAATCCTTGAACGATGAGCCGCTCAGATGCTGCCTGATTGATGCCGCGTGCCATACAGTAAAAAAGTTCTTCATGGTCAACGCGTGAAACGGTTGCACCATGTGAACAGCGTACATCATTTGAGCTGATTTCCAGCTGTGGAATAGTATCGATTTCCGCTTTAGATGACAATACCAGATTGTGATTATTTTGATATGCTTCTATGTTTTTAACGTGTTCGGGAATATGTACCCGTCCGGTAAAGATTGAACGCCCGGCATGATAAACGACGCTTTTATGATAATACGACCCGGTCGTATCAGATACAGTATAGTGTTGTATCGGATGCACATCACAATGATAATTTGGATACACCAATGCAAGACTGCGTCCGGTACATCGGGCATTCCGACCAATACAACGCAATTTCATATCAAGCCGACAGAATGATGAACCGGCAGCAATAACTGTGGGATTGAAGGTTGCATCATTTGGAATATCACTGCGGATATCAATGAAATGGCGTGTATTCGGTGCATTATTTTGTATCAAAACATAATTACAGTGTGCGCCCGGAGCGAGATTGACATCAATGAGCGTATGTATATTGCCAATGGCATTATTCAGTGAAACAGAGCGATCAATAATGGTCAATACAGCATTTTTCTCAAGTGTAATATTAATACGCTGAAATAATAGTCCGTCTCCCGAATGAACATGCAGTATATCAACAGGCTGGTCGATAGTAACATTTTCCTGAACACCAATATGCAGTCCGCCGGGATTCACTGCTTTGTGCAGGGCTTCCCATTTATTCTGCGGTGATTGCAGCTGTCGATCAGTCAATAAATAATCCGCCAGCGGCAGTGTTGCAAGCTGATGATCAGCCTCTAAATAATCTGCTGCGCCGTTTTGAACAACAAGAGCAGGGTGCATGCTGTTATGGTCAATATATTGTTTTGTCGTATCGTTTAATTGATATGTAATCGGTTTATTGAGCAGCTCCATACCAATAAGCGACAGATTGGATATGTCAGTGAACATCCAGTCCGGTGTTCCCGGCTGCGGCCAGGGAGTGTCGTTAAAATATGCTAAACAGTGCAGACGATAATCAGGATTCTGATCCCCCGCGGCTTCCGCCGCAGCACGAATTGCTTGAGGAGAAAGGTTTAATTCCATCAGCCGACCCCTCCTTCCATCTCAAGCCGGATCAGCCGGTTAAGCTCAACGGCATATTCAAGGGGGAGCTCTTTGACGAAAGCTTCGATAAATCCATTAACAATGATATTTATTGCCTGCTGCTGTGTTAGTCCGCGTGCCATAAGATAAAACAATTGATCAGTATCAACTTTTGATACCGTTGCTTCATGTTCAATTTTTGCCGTCGGCGCTTTAATTACCATTCGCGGGATAGTATCGGAATGTGAGCGGTCATCCATTATCAGTGCATCACAGCGAACATTTGAGCGAACATGCGCTGCATTTTCAGCAACATGTATAAGTCCGCGATATAATGATCGTCCGCCGTCTTTAGAAATGGATTTTGACGTTACCGTACTGGAAGTATGTGAAGCGGCGTGAATCATTTTAGCACCGGCATCCTGATATTGCCCTTTTCCGGCAAATGCTATTGACAAACATGTTCCGCGAGCGCCTTCCCCGGCAAGTATGATAGTAGGATATTTTACCGTATAGCGTGCACCGAGATTACCGTCAACCCATTCAATCAATGCGTTCTCATATGCTTTTGAGCGTTTCGTAACAAGATTAAAAACATTTTTTGACCAGTTTTGTATTGTTGTATATCGCAGCGTTGCATTTTTTTTTGCAATAATTTCGACAACGGCGGCATGCAGGCTTTCAGTGGTATAGGTCGGTGCAGTGCAACCTTCAATATAATGAACTGAGGATCCTTCATCAGCGATAATAAGCGATCGTTCAAACTGTCCCATATTTTGTGTATTAATACGAAAATATGCCTGCAGGGGAATTTCAACATTAATGCCCGGCGGTATATATACAAATGATCCTCCTGACCATGCTGCTGTATTGAGTGCAGCATAGCGATTATCATGTGCCGGGACGATTGTTCCGAAATATTCTTGTACCAAATCAGGATGCTGCCGGACTGCATCATCCATGCTCATAAAAATAATACCCTGACGTTCTAAATCTTCACGGAGTTTATGATAGACGACTTCTGATTCATACTGCGCGGTAACTCCTGCGAGAAACTTTCGTTCTGCTTCGGGAACACCGAGTTTATCAAAAGTGTTTTTTATTTGCTCCGGCACCTCTTCCCATGTAGTGCTTTTTTGTTCGGTCGGATCAACATAATACTGTATGCGGTCTTCATGGAGTTCTGATAATGTCTTTTCATCAAGCCATGATGGTATGGGCATGGAGCGGTACAGGGCGAATGCCTGTATGCGATGATTGAGCATCCAGCGTGGTTCGTTTTTACGTGCACTGATAGTACGAATAATATCTTCGGTTAGTCCTGTACCGGTTGTAAAAGACGGTTTAGTCGTGTCAGTAAAATTATATTTTTCCTGATTTGGTTGTATTATTTCGTTTTTATCATGCATAATAGTTATATCACACTGTCATAACCGTGTTTTTCAAGTTTCTGTGCAAGGGTATGATCACCTGAAGCGACAATACGCCCATCCGCTACTATATGAATAATATCCGGTTTTATATAATCAAGAATGCGCTGGTAATGGGTAATCAGAAGAATTCCCATTTTTGTTTCGTGGTTAACATCGGTTATCCCCTTACTGATTATGCGCAGTGCATCAACATCCAATCCGCTGTCAGTTTCGTCAAGTATTGCTAATGCGGGTTTGAGCATAGCGAGTGTCAGAATTTCAAAGCGTTTTTTTTCTCCGCCGCTGAAACCATCGTTGACATAGCGTGATATAAACTGCCGCGGCACTTCAAGTTTGGCAAGATTGTCTTCAAGATTCTGACGAAACTCACGAATGGGTGTATCCTTTCCGGTAATTGCTTTCATTGATTCCCGCAGAAAGTTTGTTACGGTTACCCCCGGAATGGTAACCGGATATTGAAATGATAAAAACATACCGCGTTGTGCACGTTCATTCGGCGGGAGTGCCGTTACATCTTCACCTTTAAAATAAATAGTACCCGCAGTAACCGTGTATGCCGGATGACCAAGCAAGGTATACGCAAGTGTTGATTTACCGGAACCGTTTCGCCCCATAAGTACTTGTACGTTTCCTTCTTCAACCGTCAGGGTAATGCCGCGAAGAATAGGAGTGCCGTCAATTTCAGCATGAAGATTTTCTATCTGCAGGAGCGGTGTCGTCATAATGATACTCGTTTCTGTTTATTACGTATGTTGATTAAAACCGGCAAATGTTTCCGATAACTTCGCATTAATTGTTTTACGGTCTGTTAATAAATCTGCTAAAGAAAACCGTGACATAATTTTCATGAATTGTATTGATACCATATGCCAGATAGGACGGACGGTACAATGCGCTATATTAATACACTTCCCGTTTTGTTGTCCGATATGACTGTAACAGTATTCCTTGTCGAATATATCAGTATCCAATGCGAGTAATATCTCCCGCAATGATATTTTTTCCGGCTTTCTATCAAGTAAAATACCGCCTTTCGTGCCGCGTATTGTTTTAACTAAATGAGACTTTTTCAGCGGACGCAACAGTTTCGTAACATATTCAAACGAAAGTTGTTCAGTATCGGCAATCTGCCGAATGGTAACGGGTCCGTCTCCTGAAAGCCGTGCCAATGTAATAAGGCATCGTAAGCCGTATTCTTCCGTTGCGGTAATGCGCATATTCTCACCTTGTATATACTACATTTAAGTACAATTTTACACGAAAAAAAAAGTACACACAGTACATAAGTGCAATGTAATTAATTTACAGTGTGAAATCAAGCTTATTTTAAAAGTATCTTCCGGGGTTTGTTTTTCCTTGCAAAAAAAATGAAAATAGCTACAATACCGGTATGGAAGAACAATTTTGGGAAACATCCTGGTTCCGAACAGTGATTCTTGTATTAATAGTTTTACTTGTCATTATTTTATTAAAACCGTTTGTAATTATTCAGCCGGGTGAAATCGGTGTTGTGTTCAGTGTTTTCGGCGGCATACAAACTGATACGCTTTCAGAAGGGCTGAATTTAAAAATACCGATTATTGAAACGGTATACCGGTATCCGACCAGTATGCAGGTTGCTTCAACGCGCTTTACTGCTATTACCAAGGACGGATTCCCCGTTGAATGCTTTGCACAGTATTCATACATTCTTGACAGTACCAAAATTATTGATCTGCATCGTAAAATCACCCGTACTGATTACGAGGAGTATATTCTTGACAATTATGTTCGTGATATGGCTGTTAATTATATATCGGATTATGATTCCGATGCAATTTATCACGGTCCTGCCCGCGAAGAAATAATCAATAAAATAACTTCACGTATTTATAAAACTTTATATAAAGAATTCTATATTCATACAAAAAAAGTTACCATTGATTATCAGGTTAGTGATGAATATAAAAAGGAAATGGATAAAGCAAATTTACTTGAATTGCAGCTGCAGCAAAAACAGCGTGAGGCTGAAGCGATTGCACTGCGCAATACTGTTATTAACGATAGTCTCAGTACTGAAGTGCTGCAATTAAAAGCAATTGAAAAATGGGACGGTGTTTTACCAAAAGCCGTCGGCAATGGTTCCGGATACCCCGTTACCGGTGTTTTTGAAAAGTAATATCACCAATGCGCCGTTCATCATCCTCCCAGCATATATTTCGACATGGAATAATACGATGCTGTGTATATATCGGTATTGCCTTGGTTCTTATCGGTATTATAAAACATGGTTTGATACAGCAATGGATGGATGCCCGCCGTGAGCAATTTAAAACAATATTAAGCTCAGTAAATAAAGCCGGACAATTATATTATAAAGAAAACGGGAAATGGAATGCTATTGATGCGCGGTCATTGAATCGGTATATCTGGCGCCCGGAACATGTTTTTCTTACCAATGCAGTACGTTATACTGAACTTGAAAACGGACTTCGTACAGGCGAACTGCTTTTACATCGAGAAGCAAATCCAACGTTAATAAAACTGTTTTTTCTTGATATTGATCCTGCATACTTTACATTTAAAGTGCTTTTTCGCGATGCACCGCAATTTGTACTGCTTTCCGCACGACAGCATACGCTTACCCATAATGCGCTTGCTGCTATCAATGCAAACTTTTTTTCTGATACCGGACCGCTCGGTATGATCGTTTCTGAGGGGCGTATTATTCAACCGTATGATAGTACGTATCGCGGAAGCTTTATTGTGCTGCAAGCAACGGATATGCCGGCATTGATTATCAATCGAAATTATAACCCGGCAGGGATTACTGAAGGATTTCAAAGTTACCCTTCAATTGTTAAAAACGGGAAGATTCCGTATTATTTAAAGCAGCAAACCGGATGGTTAGCTCTTGATGCGATTACCCGGCGCTCAGCAATTGCATCGCTGCATAATGGTCATTTTCTCTGGCTGGTAACGGATACCTCAGCAAACGGATTGAATTTCAGCGAATTGACACTCGTGCTTGTCGGATTAGGGGCAAAAAATGCACTTGGTCTTGATGGGGGCGGATCAACACAATTATTTATTAATCATCCGCAGCTGCAAAAGAATATTCATGGCTTTGATCCTGTTCCGGTTTGTCTCGGATTATTCAGACGATAACGGTATATATCTAAATAATACTTGCAATTACCGGCATGGTACCGGAGAATTGGCAGTAATAAAGTTATTGCGATAACTTTATTCAATAAAGATAAGGAGTTTTATTATGCAGGTTAGTATCAAGTATCAGCCATCATACTCATTGGGGATATGGAAACTTGAACAAGGTGAAGCGGTGGTTGCTGAAGCAGGAGCGATGGTCAGTATGAACACCAATCTTAAGATGGATACCAAAATGCGCGGGGGGATCATGAAAGCACTTGGTCGATCTTTTTTTGGTGGAGAAAGTCTTTTTCAGAATACGTTTACTGCAGAGAACGGATCAGGCGAACTGACAGTGGCCCCCCCGGTTCCCGGTGATTTAACGGTTGTTGAATTAAACGGCAATTCACTGTATCTTCAGTCGGGGGCGTATGTTGCATGTTCTGATAAGGTTACGATTGACACAAAATGGGGCGGGGCGAAATCATTTTTTGGCGCCGGTAAAGGACTTTTTATGCTGAAGTGTTCCGGCAGCGGTCCGATTATGTTCTCGTCATTCGGTGCACAGCATCTTGTTGAAATACCGAATGGAGAAAAATATATTATTGATACCGGTCATGTTGCTGCTTTTAGTGAAGAGCTTGGTGAATCAGGACGATTTAAAATAACAAAAGTCGGCGGATTAAAAGGATTGTTTTTATCCGGCGAAGGTCTTGTTGCTGAGTTTACCGGTCCGGGGAAAGTATGGATTCAAACACGCAGTTTCGGGGCTTTTGTAGGTGCAATTGCACCATATCTTTCTCGCAGTTAATAATACTGTGTTTCATATGAGTATACAAAAAACAAAAGCAGGGCTTGCCCTGCTTTTGTTTTTTTATTAGTTTTACAGCACAGAATACTATCATTAGGAGGTTCACTATGTTCGCTTCCGATATAACCGAACTGGTCGGTCATACACCGATGGTCTATCTCAATCGTATTTCCGGAGAATCGGGAACACGTATTGCGGTTAAACTTGAACAGATGAATCCGCAGGGGAGCGTTAAAGATCGTATTGCCGTTGCGATGATTAATAAAGCCGAACATGATGGTATACTTAAAGCAGGCGGAACAATTGTTGAACCAACTAGTGGTAATACCGGTATTGGTCTTGCATTTGTTGCCGCAGTACGCGGATATCATACGATTCTCACGATGCCGGATTCAATGAGCATGGAACGACGCGCATTGCTGAGTGCATTTGGTGCTGAACTGATATTAACACCGGCAAAGGAAGGAATGCAGGGCGCTATTGACCGAGCTCGCGATATTACTGAAAACACTCCGGGAGCATTTATGCCGCAGCAATTTAAAAATGAAGCAAACCCGCAAATACATTTTGAAACAACCGGCGTAGAAATTTGGAATGATACCAATGGTGAGATTGATGTTTTTGTTGCCGGCGTTGGAACCGGCGGGACAATTACCGGTGTCGGAAGATTTATTAAGAATGAAAAACCTTCTGTTAAAATTATTGCTGTTGAACCATCTGATTCACCGGTCCTTTCCGGAGGAAAAGCGGGACCGCATAAAATTCAAGGTATCGGAGCAGGTTTTGTGCCGCATATTCTTGATCATGAAATATTTGATGATATTGTTACCGTACAGTATAACGATGCACAACACATGGTACAACGCTTAGCACGTGAAGAAGGAATTCTCAGCGGTATTTCATCCGGTGCAAATGTTTTCGCTGCATTGGAAATTGCACAACAACCGGAATATCATGGCAAACTCATTATTACCGTTATTTGTGATCGTGGGGAACGCTACCTGTCAACGGATTTATTTTAATTATCAGTAATAATCTGTAGTAACACTATTTTGAACAGAATTGTCGCAGTTATATGCATAATACCGGCTATATATACTATCGGCAGTACTGCCGAATATTGGGCAATTATGCTTGACTTTCGTCTCTGTACTTTTTAAACTATTGAAATACTGAGAGGGGCGGCATACGGGTAATGACAGTTGAATCACCGACAATACTATCAGTGCAGGCAACACCCTTAACATTGAGTGATATTATCAGACTTTTTTATATTTATACCGTACCCGGATTACCGGTCGTTGATCATCATAGCCGTGTTGTCGGAATAATACTAAAATCACATGCAATCCAATTTTCTGTTGATGCAACCGTTCTAACCCGTCTATTATCGGACTGTATACATGATATACTTGAACGGCGCAGATTAGCGCATGTCATGATGCTGTATCCGGAAAATATGCGGGATACGTCCGTGCCGATTATTACGCTGTATGGGAATGTATGGAAAGAACTTTCACTGAATGAGCTGGCTCGCATTGAAACGGGCTATATTACCGAGAATGCCCTTATTGCATTAGACGGATATCCGCATCCGGTGATTATGGCGGATATTAATGGTCATGTAACTCTTGTGAATCGCAGCGCCATGGATGAACTGCAATTATCTCAGCTCTATCCGATGGGAGCTGTTATTACAGAGCTTGTGCCCGGTATTATTGGTCGTGTTACTCCTGAAACACACGGGAAATTACAGGAGCTTGACTATAAGCGTATAAAAATTAAGTATACCCCGTTTCTGGTTGACGGACCGCATACGCTGTATATTTTCCATTCAGTTGGGGCTCACATGAATGAAGCGACTTTTACAAAAAAAACACGATCATCAAAAAAACGTACTCATTTTAAAGTACGTATTGATTTTGATTTGGAAGATACTCATTCACTTGCGACAGCATTAAATACTGCCGAAAAGAATATCATTGGTGAAGTATTGGAAGCACATGAATACAATATTTCCGCAGCGGCACGCGCATTGAATGTTCCGCGGCAAACATTGCAATATAAAATAAGCAAGTATGCATTGGGGCCGCATCATGCTTAATCCTGCCATTGTTGTTCCAAAACGCTATTATATTATTCTCATCGTTATTTTCCTTCTGTTTTCATTTTCAATTTACACAACGGCACTTTTTCGTGAATATAATAATGATACACAGCAGTATATTGTTCTGATTATAACGTTATTTTTATTTATTATTTTATTATCATTTTTCAGTTATTCATACCGATTAGCAATTATCAGTTCGGCAATTTCTCTTATATATTCATTGGTATTGCTTAAATTGCTGCCGGATATATATAATGGATTTCAAATTATTATTATTATTGAGCTGCTTGTTTTCTTGTCAGTGCAGTATAAAAAAGAACTTAACGAACGAATGTCAATTGAACTGGAAATAGAAGAGCAGATTAAAGCATATAATGAACAGCTTGCCGAATACCAAAATACAAAAACCCGTTTAGCAAATCGCCGCAAACAACTGAAACGCATGAATCGTCTTAATACCATTGCTGAGAAGTTTACCGGTAAAGTAAGTATTGAAGGACTATTGGATACACTGTTTCATGAGACTGCTGCATTAATGGAACATTCAGCAATTCAGCTTGCCCGATTTAATTCCATTAAAAATTCTTTTATTGTCAGAAATGCTGCCGGCTATACAAAGGATATAACCGGATTGCCGGGAGATAGCTTGGTTAATTGGATATGGGATATGAAACGTCCTATTTTTATCAAAGATACTGAAACTGAGATGCGGTTTCATATTAATATCAATGAGCGTTTTTCACATTGCCGTTCCATTATTGCCGCACCGGTAATACTTTCGAATGATGTTGCCTATGTCATTCGCCTGGAACATCAGGAAGCCGGATTTTATAGTGAGCCTGATTTACGATTATTAAAGTTTATTGCTGATTTTGCATCAATAGTGCTGCAAAACCTTGAATTGCTTGAATATACACGCCGTCTTGCCATTACTGATGGGATAACCGGTTTGTACGTACGGCAGTATCTTATCGAGCGGCTTAATGATGAGATTTATCGTGCACGAAATTACAATACCTATTTTTCATTGATTATTCTCGATATTGATCATTTTAAGGAATACAATGATATGTATGGTCATCAAGCGGGGGATCGGGTACTGGTTGCTATTGCGGATATCATTAAAAAAAGCATTCGTACGGTTGACTTTGCCGCACGATATGGGGGGGATGAGTTTTTTATTATTCTTCCCGAGACGGATATACAAGGAACGCTGGTTCTTGCTGAACGGCTTCATCATAAAGTGAATGAATTATCGCTGCAAGAACTTCTTGGATCGGATGTCGGCGATAGCGTATTAACAGTCAGTCAGGGAGTTGGTGAATATAAAAACCTTCATGATGATACGAATACCTTTATCAGCCGCGTTGATAGTGCAATGTATCAGGCAAAAGCAAATGGACGGAACGGGTTTGTTCCGGTAAAAAATTATGACCTTGATGAGAGTGATTCATGAAAAATAACGTGCTCATCACGAGTATTACAATGCTTGCAGTGCCGTTTATTGCAGGAGGGCTTTTGCTGATGTTCGGTCCTGAGACCGGTACGACAGCACTGCAATTAGGAAAAATACTTTCACAGGTCTGCATTGCCGGATTAATAGTTGTTCAATTGTATTTTATCAGTACTGAAAATATCACGGATATTCGTCCGCTGCGGTATGCAGCTCTTGCCGGTGCGGTTATTGCATATATTCCCCTTTGGTGTACGGTGTTTGTATTTAAATATATACACACATCAACCGGTGCTTTAGTATTGTATATTACTCTTGCACATATTGTGTTAGTCTATCTGACATTTGAATATGCCTTTATACGGGATAATATCCGCAATCTGCGTAATGAGTTAATGTCAAAAGATAAGTATCGTCCGGTTATTGAAAAACTCTCGACATTATACAGTGACATTGAAGAAGCAACAAACGAATCACAATGCATTGATGCAGAATATGAACGTATCAATACCATGTATACGACGGTTCAAAAAATTAATGCTGAAATGGAATCAGCGGCAATGATTACCATTTGTCATGAGGTTTTTTCTGAATTATTGGAACACCCGAATTATGCCTTGTTTTTAATTGATCCTGCGCGTACTGAATTGGTTCTGATGAAATCAAATAATCTTTCTGATGAAATGAAGGATTATCTTTCTCATTGGCAGCATCGTGTCGGTAATGACACTTCATTGCTCAAACGGTTTCATGATGTTCAGGAATATTGCGTTCGTTTGGATATTGACTATTTTCATGCACATTTAAATACTTCATTGGAAAATATTATTACAACTCCTCTGAAAGTTCAGGACGAATTTATCGGGCTTGTTTTTATTTTTACACAATCAAAATTAAAGGATTCTGAAATACGTTCTTTGCATATCGCCCGTAATCAGCTTTCGCTTGGCTTGCGAAAAACTATTCTCTATCAAAAGGTTACTGAGCTCTCAATGCGGGATGGATTGACGAAATTATTTTTGCATCGTGTTTTTCAGGAAAAACTGCAATATGAGTTCAGCCGGGCAAAACGGTATAAAGCCGGGTTGTCATTGATAATGATAGATATTGATCATTTTAAAAACTTTAATGATACCTATGGGCATATTACCGGTGATGTTGTACTGGTGAAAGTTGCGGATACTATTCGTGAATTACAGAATGATGCTATGCATGCAGCACGATACGGCGGTGAAGAGTTTGCAATTATTTGTCCGCTGATGGGGTTTGAAGAATCAAAGACATTTGCTGAAGAATTACGTAAAGCTATCGAAAATATGAAAGTTGTTGTTGACGGTATTGCGGAACCGCTTCAGGTTACTATTTCACTCGGCATTGCTGTAATTGATGATACAACCATTCAGGTTCCGGAAATGTTAGTAAAAAAAGCTGATGATGCATTATACAAAGCGAAAGAAAGCGGGCGTAATCGCGTTTGTTATATTTAAGGCAATAAATAGTATTATTGCGGTATACGTATATTCTCTGTATCGGGAATCCTGCGGATGTTATGCATTCATGCTCTTGACAGAGAAGCACCTGTACTGATAGAGTAACCCCTGCTTTATATGAAAATATAATTACTGAGTATTCGGCGGCGTACCCAAGTGGCTAAGGGAGCGGTCTGCAAAACCGCGATTCATCGGTTCGATTCCGATCGCCGCCTTATTTTTTTAATATTTTCCGAAAATAATTCTGAAAAACCTCCGCAGTATTCGTCATTATATACTGAAGGAGGCAATTATGATTAGTTTAATTTTAGTACTGCTTATTTGCACTGCATTTCTTGGTTTATTTGGTTTTGCCTCGTTATTGAAAGATCACAGCGATGATATGCCCTTTGTCATTCCTGAGGATGATCCTGCTGTTGAGCAGTTTCACACCGGCAATCTGCATACTCATTGGTAAAAACCGGAAACGATGAACAGCAAGTGGTTTATTGTGCATTTCTTGCTGTTTAGGTCCATTACTTGGAAAATATTTGATAATATTAATTCAATAAAAGAAAAAAGGAGCGTATGTGGCGAACGCTCCGTTTTTCTTGGATAACCGCCTCGGTGGCGAGCACTCAATTATTTCGTTTTAATACGGTCATATATTGTAATCGTTGTCTTTTCTTTCAATATCATAACACCGATTGAATAATAACCGTTTCTCGGTGATACTCTATAAACAAAAAAACAGAGCAATATATGACACGATAATGAAAAATTGTTATTATTTTATAATAATTATTATAATGCAGAGAAATCTTTCGTTGAGAAGAGAACTATGAAAATTCTATTTTCACGTATCTATTTTAATAAATAGTAGTTACAGTATACCTATTTTCATTAATGCCCGTCGTACCTGCTGATATGATATACATTGAATGCCATGCATTCCTATAGCAGCTGCTCCGGCGATATTATCAGCGATATCATCAATGAATACGGCTTCGTTCGGCGTAACACCTGCAGCAGTCAAAGCGGATTGATAAATTTGTTTGTCGGGTTTATTGACGCCGACTGTATATGAGAGCGTGATTGAATGCAGGCCGGCAAGTTGCGGTATCTGTTCGCGGCAATACCGATAATGCGGGGGGTTGGTATTTGATATCAAACCTACATGATATTGTGAACGTAATTGCTGCATAAGTTTCAGCATTGGTTTCCACGGAGAAAAAAATGAATTCCAGCCTCGCCAAAACACTGCCGTCTCAATATGCAGCCGGTATTTTTTTTTAAAACAATTTAAAAAATCACGTTCGGTTAATCGTCCGTCATTGAATTGTGTATGCCATTCTCCCCAAAGATCATCAAACCATTGCGGTACTGGTATAGGTGTGCAGGAAGAGTCCGCATGACGGCGAAGTAATCGTACGAAGCGCAGCACTTTCCCATGATGAATTTTAATAAGAACGTTTCCCAAGTCAAAAAATACAGCTTTCATCATATATCAGTCTTTCGTTCCAACACGGCGCTGTATAAGCCCCCGAAGTAATGAAAGCAGATAGAGCGTTTTAACACCGATATAAATGAGTATATTACAAAGAAAGAAAGTTCGTTGTTTATAATGTTTAGTATGATAGAGCAGCATTGCGTTGTAAAATGCTTTATTTGCCGCATGGAAATTTTTCCGGCTGGCGGTGCCTTTTTTATGCAGGATTTCCGCTCCGGCAAAATAATGAACCTCTGCTCCGGCAATACGGACACGATAACACCAGTCCAGCTCTTCGCCATACATAAAAAATGTTTCATCCAGCAGTCCGACTTGTTGTATGATTGAGCGCCGTATCATTAAAAATGAACCGGATACGGCACCGACGAGATGATTTTTTGATTCATCAAGATGTGTAAGGGCGTATCCGGTGAAGAGGTTTATGCCGCGAAAAAGACGGTCAAATTTTAATACATGGAACAGTGAATTGAGTGCTGTCGGTTCACCGCGATGACAAGCACTTTGTACGTGTCCATTTTCACCAACAACCCGACAGCCGACAATGCCGGCTTTCGGATGCTGTTCAAAATAAGCAAGTGTTTTTTCAATGGCACGTGATTTAATTATCGTATCGGGATTAAGCAATAAAATATATCGGGTGGTGCATTTTCGCAGTGCTTGATTATTTGCTGCCGCAAAACCGCGATTGTTTTTATTTGCAATGACATGCACTTTTTTAAAGTCTCGGCGGAGCATTGCAAGACTGGTGTCGCGTGAAGCATTATCAACAACAATAATTTTTGGCGTAAACGCTTTTGATTGCCGGTATATTGATGTCAGACAATTATGCAAATCATCAGCAGTATTGTAATTAACGATAATAATGGTTAGTGGTGATTGCGGCATGCGTATACGCCAAACGGTTTATGCAGATGCTGAAGAGTCGGTAACCAGTTCATTCGCATATGCCAGTGATTCAAATGTTCCGGCGTCTGTCCAATACCCTTCAAGAACATCAAAGGTCATGGTCCCGTTATTAATATAAACATTATTGACATCAGTTATTTCATATTCGCCGCGCCCGGATGGTTTTAATGTTCGAATAATATTAAAAACAGTACCATCGTAAAAATAAATACCAATTACCGCAAAATTTGATTTTGGATTTTTCGGCTTTTCTTCAATGCCGATTACCGTATCACCACGCTTTTCGATGACACCAAAACGATGCGGATCATGTACTTCACGGGTGAGTACTTTAGCCCCTTTTCCCTGCGATTTAAATTTTTCAACAAACGGGGTAATGTCATTTCCGAAAATATTATCACCGAGAATAACACAAATAGGATCCCCGCCGGCAAAATTTTCGGCAAGTGAGAGGGCTTGTGCAATACCGCCTGCTTCATCCTGCACCTTATAGGTAAAACGACAATTAAAATCTTTACCTGAACCGAGTAAATTGACTACATCACCCATATGATCGATACCGGTTACAATGCAGATTTCTTCAATACCTGCCTGCAACAGCCGTTCAATCGGATGATAAATCATTGGTTTTTGCCCGACCGGCAAAAGATGTTTATTGGTAACTTTTGTTAATGGAAAAAGTCGTGATCCGGTTCCACCGGCAAGGACTATACCTTTCATACATACCGCCTTCAAATAGTATAATTATTTATATGCTGCATTATAATTACGGTGAGTGTATCATAGCAAATAACGGTGTCAATAGAGTTTGAGTATTTCACGGTAACTTCCGCATCTTCAGTCTGTATCGTCTGATATATCTTCAATAATAAACTGAATTGAACGTTTACCGTGATAATAATTTAATTCTATACGCGCACGTGCCGTTAACGTACGATTAATTATTGGCAATTTATTTCCATGTCCCCACCAAAGCGCATATACAATAGGGTTTTCATGAGCGGTCCGGGTGTTATCGGCAGCAAGGGGTATACGCAGATGCTGTTGTTCTTTCCCGACTACAGCCGGTTGATGATACTCATTATAACAAATAGTAACATTGTGTAATACGGCTATTGGAGGAGGATTCCCTTCACCGGTTGGTTCTAAGAGCACGAGGTCGTCTGCGGTAATTGAGTGGAGCTGATCGTCCGTCAATTCAATATCAAACATTTTTTGATTTCGATCAACACGCGGCAATACGTTCTGTGCCAAATGATTAATCCGTTCTCGAAAGGTGTCTATTGCATCAACACGTATTTCCATGCCGGCGGCATATTCATGCCCTCCGTAGCGTTCAAGCATATCGGCAAGTTGCGGAAGTATTTTTGAGCAGGAAAAACCTTCAAATGAACGCATGGATCCGGTTGCATATTCTTCATTAAGAGCAAAAACGATAACCGGTCGATTATATTGTTCTTTCAACCGATTGGCAATTAACCCGGTAATACCGCTCGGCATTGCCCGTGCGACAACCGCCACCTTCCAGCGGTCAAGAAAAGCAGTGGTAATTTGTTCTGCTATAATTGCTTCAGTATGGTTTCGTTCGTCTGTCTTCCGTTGTTCATTGGTTGATTCCAATTCGTGAATGATGGTATCCGCTTCTTCGGGCGATTGTGTTATCATCAGTTGTACGACCGAATCAACGGTTGTGCTTACGCGCCCCATTGCATTTATACGCGGTGCCATTCGCCATGATACATCTTGTGCACGAAGGGGCTGACCATTTTGCATATTATATTGATTAATAAAACTGATAAGTTTATATAATCCGATACGGTCGTGGTATCTGGCGGGATATTGTATTATATCATTCATGACCGCAAGACCAATACGCACCATACTTCGGTTTTCATCAACCAGCGGCATCATATCCGCAATGGTACCGATAGTAACTTCCGGTGCAAAACGCAGTATAAAACGACGAAGCTTTGCCCGTTTTTGTGCTGATAAAAGCTGTCGGAAGAGGGCATCTGCTTTTTCCGCTGAACCGTTCTGCGTTGGATTAATAATTTCATTTTTCTCCGGAATATAACGTTCTATATTCAAAGCAAGTGCAGTTTGAAACGCAATACCGACGCCGGCTGCTTTTTTAAAGGGATATGTGCACGTATGCTGTTTCGGGTCAATAATAGCGTATGCGGCGGGGAGTGTTTCCCCCGGTTCGTGATGGTCGGTGATGATAACATCAACACCGGCATTGCGGGCAGCAGTGCAGGCATCGTGAGCAGTAATGCCGTTATCAACGGTGATAATAAGGTCATAATCAGACGAATGGCGATTAATAAAATCCGCACTTAATCCATATGGTTCATCAATAGTAGGAATATAATACGAAATACGGGCTTTTGATGGTGATGATTGTATAATACGTGATATCGTTATATAGAGAACACTTGTTGCCATAATTCCGTCGGCATCACGGTCTCCAAAAATACATATTCGTTCATGAGCATTTAATGCAGCATTTATACGTTGTACACCCTTATGCATATCATGCATTAAAAACGGATTGTGATGCAGTTTCCATGAATAGTGCATCGGGTTTGAAAACGGTTCAAGAAATGCTGCAGCGTCACTGATGGTATCATTGGTAAATCCTCGCTGCATAAGTATTGTCGAGAGAAAAGCAGTTGGTTTTACACGCTGACTTTGTTCAGCAGGAAAAGCATGATGCAATTCCTGTATTAATGCACTATGGAATGAATCCCGTTTTTTTTGGTCAGGTTGTTTTTGCCGGTAGAGCCAATGTTTGGGTAATGTCATGAGCGTGCCTGTATATGAAGAACAATTATATGTTGTGAATATAATTGCAGTACGTGAATTTGGGGATAATAAAGCAATGAGTCCTTTTTATCGCGGTATACGTTGCCGGCGGGAAGTGCTATATCGTTAATACGTAATGTAATTGTATTCATAATTTTTTCCGAAGGGATATATCGCAATTCTGCGATATCAGCATAAATACTTATATATTCAGTTGATGCAACCTGTTTGAACGAATAATAAAATTAATAAGTGTGATGCATAATCCGCTTAATATTACTAACAGCCAAATAATGCCCATATGTTCGCCGGGTTGTGCACAAATACGAATAATGCCGCCAATATAAAAAAGTATTCCAAGTTGTAATAAAATGCCCGTATACCCGACAGTATATCGCAACAGCCGCAAATATGCATGATGAATGGTATTATCATGTTCCATCATTTTTTTCCAGCGATATTCAAGCATAAAAACAATTGCAGCAATGATAATTTGCGTCCCCGGCATAATGGCAAACCACCACCATGAGCGGTATTCCCACTGAACGGCATTGCCTGATATGTCAAAGGTAACCGGGATTTTTCCCTGTAATTGATGTATATTCAATACGATAATTGCAATAGATACAAATGGGAAAAGATAATTAAACAGCCATGGGTGTGAAACTAACAGTTTGCGATCATGTGGTATTGGTTCCATTCGGATATAATAGATAAATATACTGTTTAATGCAAGTGTTTTTGATAGAGTATGATAATGCTGTGTAGTTTATACATTATCAGTTCATCATTGATATATAATTAATGCGGGTAGTGTATTGATATAATTTGAGTGGAATATTCCTTTGTATCGGGGGATAGTGCGGTTGCCGGCACTGAGGGGAGGGCTCAATATACTATAATGGTTCTGGTATACTGCTATTGCACGTAAAAAGTCCGCTTATTAGAAGTCAGTACATTGATATAGTGCCTTGTTAAAGAAGGAGTGTCTTCCGGAAAGATGTCATTTTTACAATGAATCTTTACAAACATAAAAATATAGTATAGTATTTTATTATAACGCAGTATTGAACAGTACAGTTCTATAATAATGATTTAGGGAAATATTCATTAAAATAGTACATGCCTATTAATATTGTGCAAATATTTATTAATAAGGATAGAGGGATATGATGAAAAGTTTTAGTATTGCTTTTATTATATTGCTGACAGTGTCAATTATGACCGTTAGTGTTTTTGCCGAAAGCAGCTCAAATGTAGTGAAAAAAGGGCAGCTTGCCGGCGGACTGCCGAAAGATGTTTTTGTTACAAATGGCTATGCGTATGTTGCAGCAAATGGGATTTTATCGATTCTTAATATTTCCGATCCGTCTAATCCTGTTCAAGTAGCTTATTACGATACTCCTGGAGATGCACAAGGGGTGTATGTCAGCGGAAATTATGCCTATGTTGCGGATGGACTAAACGGGCTGCGGGTGATTGATATATCGACGCCGTCATCGCCGAGTGAAGTCGGCTTTTATAATACCACGGGAACTGCTCAAGGAGTATATGTCAGCGGTAATTATGCCTATGTTGCAGATGGGGGCAGTGGGTTGCGGGTGATTAATGTTTTATTCCCGGCATCACCAAGTGAAGTAGGGTTTTATAATACCCCGGGATATGCTCAAAAAGTGTATGTCAGCGGCAATTATGCCTATGTTGCAGATGGGGACAGTGGGCTGCGGGTGATAAATATTTCAAATTCCTCATCACCGACCGAAGTCGGTTTTTATGATACATCGGGAACTGCTTTTGATGTTTCTGTCAGCGGCAATTATGCCTATATTGCGGATGCTGGGCAAGGACTTCGAGTGATAGCAATTTCAAATCCGTCATTGCCAAGTGAAGTCGGCTTTTATAATACCCCGGGATATGCACAAGGAGTATATGTCAATGGGAATTATGCCTATGTTGCGGATATAAACATGGGACTTCGAGTAATTGATATATCAACGCCGTCATCGCCAAGTGAAGTCGGCTTTTATAATACTCCGGGATATGCACAAGGAGTATATGTCAATGGGAATTATGCCTATGTTGCGGATGATGGCAGCGGACTGCGGGTGATTGATATTTCTACACCGTCATCGCCAAATGAAGTAGGGTTTTATAATACCCCGGGAAATGCACAAGGAGTATATGTCAGCGGGAATTATGCCTATGTTGCGGATGGAGGCGATGGACTGCGGGTGATTGATATTTCTACACCGTCATCGCCAAATGAAGTAGGGTTTTATAATACCCCGGGAAATGCACAAGGAGTATATGTCAGCGGGAATTATGTGTATGTCGCGGATGGAAACAGCGGACTTCAGGTAATAGCAATTTCTAATCCGTCATCGCCGAGTTTAGTTGGTTCATTTGATACATCGGGAAGAGCGGAAGGAGTATATGTCCGCGGGAATTATGCCTATGTTGCGGATGGAAACAGCGGACTTCAGGTAATAGCAATTTCTAATCCGTCATCACCAAGTAAAGTTGGTTCATTTGATACATCGGGAAGAGCGGAAGGAGTATATGTCCGCGGGAATTATGCCTATGTTGCGGATGGAAACAACGGACTTCGAGTGATTGATATATCGACACCGTCATCACTGAGTGAAGTCGGTTTTTATGATACTCCGGGAAATGCGAAAGGAGTATATGTCCGCGGGAATTATGCCTATGTTGCGGATTGGAATAATGGGCTTCGGGTAATTGATATATCTACCCCGTCATCACCAAGTGAAGTCGGTTATTATAATACTCCGGGGTATTCTTATGATGTATATGTCCGCGGGAATTATGCCTATGTTGCGGATGGAGGCGATGGACTACGAATAATTAATGTAGCAACCCCGTCATCACCAAGTAAAGTTGGCTTTTATGATACCCCGGGACATGCGAATAGTGTATATATCAGCAGTAATTATACCTATGTTGCGGATAAAAACAGCGGGCTGTATATTCTTGAACATCTCATACCGACTACTCCTTCATGGAGTGCTGTCGGCGGTATTACCCTGACCGGTTTTACGGTCAGCTGGAATGACAGCATCAATGAAACTGGTTATCATTACATTCTGAGTAATATCGTAACCGGCGTTGTTGTTTCCAATCTTCAGCTTGCTGCAGATACAACATTTAAAATGCAGGTCGGACTGAGTAACAATACACAATATAGTTTAAAATTATATGCAAGTAATTCTATAGGGTTGTCAGCAACAATTGAAACAAATGTAACAACGTTGGCGGGATTGCCGAGTGCACCGTCGAATGTTATTGCGGATACGATTACGCCGACAAATTGTATACTGCACTGGATTGATATGTCATCGGGCGGATCGCAGGAAGATAATTTTATTGTCTATCAGAACACCAATGCAGTATTTTCCGGCGCGACTGCTATTGCAACCCTTGTTGCGGATACAACAAATTATACGGTAACCGGATTGAGCGCACATACGATATATTATTTCTGGGTGCGGGCAACCAATACTACCGGCAGTGCCGTGAGCAGTTCAAACAGTATAACAACACTTTTTGATCCCCCTGCGGCTCCGACGGGATTGCATGCAGAGGGCATTGCTCAGACGAATCTGGTTTTGTATTGGATCGATAATTCATTGAGTAATTCAATGGAAGAAGCGTTTATTGTGTATCAAAATACCAGTAATGCATTT
>Ga0256845_1000603_pt1 | contig 33136 bp, 27 predicted proteins | sample RiftiametaG_FD_189101 | JGI IMG/M metagenome (GOLD analysis project Ga0256845, IMG submission 189101) | Tube worm associated microbial communities from hydrothermal vent at the East Pacific Rise, Pacific Ocean - Riftia | ecosystem: Host-associated > Annelida > Integument > Unclassified ...
ATCGGATAAAATCGTGCGACTGCCATCGGTCAAATCCACCGCAATCACGGCATTTAAACCGCCATCCACCACCAGCGCCCGATTGTTGGCCGGGTCGAGAGTGATACTTCGTGGGAAGCTCAACGAATTGTTCCCATTAGGGGTCGTGTTATCGGATAAAACCGTGCGGCTGCCATCGGTCAAATCCACCGCAATCACGGCATTTAAACCGCCATCCACCACCAGCGCCCGATTGTTGGCCGGGTCGAGAGTGATACCTAGTGGGAAGCTCAACGAATTGTTCCCATTGGGGGTCGTGTTATCCGATAAAACCGTGCGACTGCCATCGGTCAAATCCACCGCAATCACGGCATCTAAATCGAAATCTACCATCAGCGCCCGATTGTTGTCAGGGTCGAGGGTGATAGCTATTGGGGTGACTATTGATGACTCATTTTTAATTTGAACTTGGGCTGCATTATCATTACGATTCAACTCTGCATCCGTCACAACCACCGTTAACGTATTGGTTCCCGAGGTTAATGGGATTTCGACTGACCAATTAGCAAAATTATCGGTAGTCGTGACGTCAATATCATTAACCTTCACCGAAGTCACGCCGCTTAAATCATCATCACTGCGCCCGCGAACAATCACAGAATCACCGTCACTGAGCGAGACTGGTGGAGGGAAGGTGATTTGAGCTGTTGGCGCAATAGAGTCAACCAAGGTTGTCACACTAAATGGGCTGCTTACACCGCCAATAGTTAAGACTGTATCGGTTTGAGTCGCATAACTGGCCGAAGCGGTTTGCCTTAACTGAACCGTTTGACCATTTTCAATGGTGCCGTTTTCACTGGTAAAGTCGCCGCCCGCTATGGAATAATCACCACCAACCACACTAATACTGGCTGCCGCATTAATACCTGCCACGGTTATCGTATTGGATTCAACCATGGTATTTAATGCAACATCAGTTTGCGCAGTCAAGGTAAAAGCATTTGGGGTGGTGTCGGAGGTTGGTGATGGATTTAAGCTACCACCACCTCCACCGCACGCGATCAAGCCAATAAAAAGTAACAATAACAATGTCACCTTATAATAAAAAGTGTGTTTAATTTGGACTTGCTTAACCATGAAACTCTCCTGTAAAAAACGTAATTAACTCATTGACTAACGCATATGTTAATTTAACACAAATTGCCTCAAAATAATGACTATTAGGTGGAATGAGGCTGGTTAATAATGCCACTTAATGACAAAAGTTTAGTCATTTCTCTATTGGAAAAGACTCCGATTGACCAATATTGTAGGGAACAACAACTAACGATTAAACAACGACTCAAACTATTTTTGAACGTCTGCGATGCGATTGAATATGCGCATCGTAATATGGTGGTTCATCGAGATATAAAACCAGCCTATATCCTGGTGGATGAAAATGCTGATATTAAATTATTAGATTTTGGTATTGCCAAAATTATGGATGAGAGTAATCCTTCTGCCGACATTACTCAGGCAGTTTCTCGACCCATGACGCGAAATTACTCAAGTCCAGAAATGCTACGGGGCGAAACAATTGATGTAACCTCCGATGTTTATTCCTTAGGCGTTTTATTATACGAGTTACTAACCGATCATAAACCCTATGAATATGTTGACTCCGCTGCCAAGCTTGAAAAAGCGGTAATGAATGATGAGGTCAAAAAGCCTAGTTCAGTTGCAAGTAAGAATATCTCAAAAAAATTAAGCGGTGACCTTGATACAATTATTATAAAAGCAATGAAGAAATCACCTTTGGAGCGTTACTCATCTGTCGAGAATTTTGCAGATGATATTAATCGACACTTATCTGGTCACGTTGTTACTGCACAACCTGATTCAGTTATATACCACATGAAAAAATTTATTTATCGTCATAGAATAATGGTTAGTTTTGCATCTTTTGCGGTCGCCACATTAATAATGATTACAACCATGGCAATTAATTATGCCATTACTACCGCTGAACAGTCGAAAAAAATCACCAAAGAACGAAACAAAGCTGAATCGATTAAATCTTTTTTTGTTGATGTTTTTGTTGCTTCAGATCCTACCATGGAAACATCAAAATTATCTGCTCTAGAAATCGTAGAGCGTGGCTATGAACGTGTTGATGACTTAAAAGAACAACCCGAAGTAAAAGCTGAATTACTTAGTACTTTCGCTCATATTTTTCGTTCGTACCGCATGTCAACAAAATCAATACCTGCACAAAAAGCATCTTTGAAACTTATCCAAGAGATTTATGGAGAACGAAGCACTGAATATGTCAATGCTTTGCTTAGAACAGCAGAAACTTTTGATATTAGTGGTGATAATTCCAGATCGATAAAATATGCCAAGCAAGCTGTGTCATTTGGCAAATTAATTAACGACCAAGAAAAAGTTGCTCATGGCTAAGTTTGGTGAAAACAATCTCACCACGGCTATGACATTAAGTCACTTGGGTTCGTTAATGAACCACATGGGAAAATATTCACAATCGGAAGATTTTTTCAATCGTTCCATAAAAATAAGAAGAGCTTTTTTAGGGAATGAACACATGGATATTGGATCCTCATTGATGGGAATGGGGAGTTTACTAAATAAATTAAAAAAACATGAAAAAGCTATACAGTCTTATGAACAAGCCCTTAAGATTTTTAATAAGCATATGGGAGAAAACAATAATTATAATCAATATGTATATTCAGGACTGGGTTACATTTATGAAGACAGTGGAAGGATAACTCAAGCGTTAGCAGCATTCGAGAAATCTGTATCTTTGATACAAAAAAATTCTTTAGAAAGCTCAAAGGAAGCTGTGGCGCAGGCTAATGTGGCAGGCATGCTACGACTCTTAGATCAATGTGATAAAGCTATTGCTATTTTTAGCAAAATATTACCCCGTTTGGATTCTGAATTACCTAATGTCTGGGTTACCCCTAAGGCTCACTGGCGTTATGGAAAATGCTTGATCCAACAACAAAAATTTGAACAAGCTGAATTGCATATTGTACAAGCTGTTGAACAACTAACAAATATTAAAGGAAAGTCTCATGAGATAACACTAGAGGCAATTGCCGCTGCAGTTGATCTTTATCGAGTGTGGAAGAAGGTAAAACTAGAACAAAAATATACAGCTATGCTAAATCAATCAGATACTTAAGATTTATAAGGTCAGATTTATCATTCTTTCCCAATTATAGGGAAAGACTTACCGATCTTGTAATAAAATAAGCAAAGAGTTAATTTAGAGCACGTCTAGAGGCATTATCGGTTACTGGCTGTAGCGATAAGTGTTACATTAATACGGAATGTCCCCAGAACCCTAGAATGAGTGAGATAAATTGTCAGACTTCCCTGCAATTCTTTTAACTTTAAAACTGGCACTAACGACTAGTGCCATTTTAATGATTGTTGGTATCCCTATCGCTTGGTGGCTCGCAAGGCCATCAAATAACTCATTAAAAAACAACTCCCGTTCATTGGTTGAAGCCATTATCGCTTTACCTTTAGTTTTACCACCAACGGTTTTAGGCTTCTATTTATTAATTTTATTTTCACCAGACAACTGGCTTGGTGCTCATTGGGTGAAATTGACTGGATCAACTTTAGCTTTTAGTTTCTCAGGATTAGTAATTGGCTCTTTAATTTATTCATTACCTTTTGTTATTCAACCGATGCAAGCAACCTTTTCAAGTATTTCAGAAGGAATTCTTGAAATTGGACAATCACTAGGTCTTAACAAATGGCAAAGAGTAATTCGCGTGGTTTTTCCATTAAGCAAAACTGGATTGATCAGTGCGTTTAGTTTAGGTTTTGCTCACACTCTTGGTGAGTTTGGGGTTGTGTTAATGATTGGCGGAAATATTCCAAATGAAACACGAGTGGTATCCATTGCTATTTACGATCATGTTGAAACCTTGCAATTTCAAAATGCTCATCAGCTTTCTTTAATTTTGATTATTTTTTCCTTAGCTTTATTAACGCTACTCTACCGCTCAAAAAACAATAGAGTGGGATTTAGTTGATGTTGGAAATTAACTTACAATGTCAATTTAATGACTTTTATCTCGACATCAAAGAACAACTGCCCAGTGATAAAATTATTGGTTTATTTGGACAATCAGGAAGTGGCAAATCGAAATTTATTAGACAGCTACTGGGCTTTGATGTGCAATACCAAAGAAAAGTTTCGGTAAAATTCAAGTCCAGCACATGGCAAAAAAAATCAGAGCGAAGATTTGAATTAACTGAAAATAGAGGTATCGGTTACTTACCTCAAACAATCGATTTATTTCCTCATTTAAACATAAGAAAAAATGTCCTGTTTGGATTAAAAACTGAGAGTGACGATATTCAATCTGAAATTCATGAAAATATTTTTTATAGTTTAAATATAGAAAACTTACTTAACAAATATCCCTCTCAACTTTCTGGCGGTCAACAACAAAGAGTAGGGCTAGCGCGAGCGATATTAGCAGCGAAAAACTTACTTATTTTAGATGAACCATTCTCTGCCATCGGTGAAGATCATAAACCGAAAATAATGCAGGTGTTAAAAAATATCCACGTAGCTAATAAGTTACCAATTATTTTCTCTTCTCATAATCGTTACGAACATGCTTACCTCACTGAGCATCTGCTAACTTTTAGAAATGGAAAAGTAATACAATCAGGAAATTATCACAATATAGCAACGGATATAAACAAGAACTTTGCTCAAGTGCCGGATGCCATAAACCACCTTAAAGCCACAGTTATTAATTTTGATCAAACTTTTTCTGTTAACCATCTAAAAGCAGGAAATTATGATTTATGGGCTGGTGAACTGGAAATAAAGAAAAATCAGTCCGTCACCTTAGAGATCAGAGCGAGAGATATATCAATATCCATTCATAAAATAAATAACATCAGCATACTCAATTCATTAAAGGTGAAAATTGTCGATAGCAAGGAGATATATGGGCATCAATATCTTTTAAAACTATCTTTCGAGAATTCATTCTTAATCGCATTTATTACTAAAAAATCATTCATTGATTTAAACTTGAAGATTGGAATGGATGTTTACGCTATGTTTAAAGCGGTCAGCATTCTCCCCATATCAGTATGTCGTTGATAAAAATGAGAAATGGTATCAAAACTAAGTTAGTTAGCCGGTTAAAACAAATGTCTGAAACTCCAAAAATTCAGATAAAACAATTGGTAATAGGTACGTTAATATCATTAATAGGAATGACCGCAATTATTTTTACGGCTCAACTAGAAAACCAATTACTCTTTTATTTTTTAGTTTTAATTTTATCTTCTGGTGTTATTTACGCCATCCCTGGATATATAGGCATTTGGGTCTGGCGAATGAAAGATACCTTATTTAAAAAAAGTAATTAAAGGCTCCTCTATTAATCCTTATAGTTACCAAAGATCTCTAATATTTTTCTTTTCTTTTTCTATTTCTGGGCCCGTTAAGTTATTCCATAAAACAATGCCTGCTCTTTGCTCAATATAGGCTGTTGATTTTGAATAAGAATCTAAATCACCATCAAGTCGATCATTTTTCATTTCAAATGCCCACATTTCCAACTTTCCATTTCTCTTTTCTGCCAAAATACATTTGAAAAAATGGCTTGGTACAGGAATGCTTATTCCATTATCATCGGATTTACCAATCATAGAAATAGATGTTCCAAAATCAAATATAGGACCCGTTATTACATAAGTTTCTAATACATTCTCATCTGCATCTAACTTTCTAACGGCACTTTCTAAGTATCGCCATTTCTGTCTATTAAAAGCAGGGGTTTGTGGAGACATATTTGACAAAAGAAATGTTTCACTATTCTGAATATCTTCATCATTCAGATCGGCACTCGCCACTAAGTGACCACGATCAAAACCACTACGACGGTAATCAGATAAGTCAGCTCTAAATGATTTAGGCACTCGAAAATCAGGTCTAAAATTATCTAGTCGTTCAACTGTTTCCAGATCTTTTTTATCAGGATCAATAATCTCTAACGCCCACTTTGCTTGCCTAAAATAATAAGAGTAACCAACAGTATAAAAACGATTGATTAGAATTTGATCAGCTGCGGGACAACCATATCTCGTTTCAGGTTTTATTGATGAACGATCTAACATTTTTCTCTCCGCTATAACAAATAATGAATAAAGTAGATTTCTTGAATTCTTTTAATATTCAAAAAACAATTACACAAAGAGTATAATTAATTTCGACTACGAATTATACCCTTCTAACAAACTACACCAATTTCTATGACAAAAATTAAAACCCTCATTAATTTCTAGTTCCTTTTCAAATGAGCGTTTTAACCTATCTATATTACTCTTTTGCCAAGACACTGTTTTTTTTCTAACCTCACACCGATCGAAATCAATCAGCCAAACTTTATTGTAATCATCAATCATAATATTGTGTGCATTAAGATCTGAGTGGTAAATACCTTTATTATGAAATTGAGCGATACTCTTTCCAATTGATTGCCACAAACTTTCACCTAGATTTGTTGTTTTTAACAATACTGCCAAATCATTAGCTTCCAGTTTTTCCATTAATAAATCTGCACGGTAGAAAATACCTTTTCTTTGAATTCTTCCAGCGATTGGTTTTGGAACAGGCAGTCCAAGCATAATCATTTTTTCTAGTAAGGCAACTTCCTTGTACACTCGCGTGTTATCTATTGAAGAAAATAAATATCGATCTTTAATAATTTTTGCTACCAAACCACCTCGATAATAGTGCCTCAAAACCCAAGCTTTATTTGCAAGTTCAGACTGTATAAACCAAGTGACATTCCGGCCTTTTGATTGACCAATAACTTGCTTATTATCTGCCCAAAAAATTGTATTAAAATAGTTTTCTAATACATTATTCACATCACTATTATCTGATAATAAAGAACTATTATCAGGTAAAAGTAAACTTGAATTATTTAATTGTATTACTCGCATATTTTATGTTTATTAACTAAACTTTGTATTAACTTTAAATGTTTTTATTAAATCATCTGTAAAATCACTGATAGTATCTGTCATCAATGCAAAATCAGCATCAAAACGAACAAGTTCATCTTCGCTATTTAACTCATCATTTTCTTTAACTAATTCATCATCAAACTTTAAATTCTTGATTTGCAACTCATCTTGAATTAATGCTTTAAAATAGCTTTTGTATTTTATTCCTAGTTTTTGCAACAAGTATCCATCATCAATTAAATCGTTAACAAAATGGTTCTCAACATCATTTACCGTCTGATCCTTAAATCTGGCCACACGTTCATCTTGTGGGTCTTTAAGCAAGTACTCGCCACTCAATTGCCAATTTTCAGGTGGCCGATCTTTTAACCATTGACTCATCACAGATGCTGGATTCTCTTCCGCGACTAATTGAACACCTCCAAATGAGCCAATCGTATTGGTTAATAATTCATAAAATTCATCTACCTGAGCGGCACTTGACGCATTAATAAATAGTCTATTTTTCTTTGTATCAAAATATGCATGAATATGGCTAGAACGTGGAAAAACGTTAGGTAGCATCATTGCAACAATATCATCTTTAATCGATTGTTTTTCCTTTCTGTACACTTTTCTTGCAAACTCTTCCTCTAGTTCAAAGACCTTTTCCTCTAGAGCCTCTTTAACAACACTAGCAGGGATCATTTTTTGCTCTTTTCTCATACAAAACAGAATACAACCAGAAGCCACATGAATTAAATAATCTCGATGACGGTGAATAGGTGATACCCAACCTACTGATTTATCTGCCATTTTTCCACAAGGTTTAAAACGAAAATCATTCAATTTATCTGAAAGTTCTTCTGCAGAAAATTCAAGAGGTTTAGTGAGTTGATAGATATGGAGATTTTTGAACCACATAATAATTGAAGTCTTTTAATTAGTGTTTTAAGGAACGTTATTATGAACATTAGCGTTTATTTTTGCTATTATTATTTAAATTCAATTTGAAAATAAAACCTGTATGCAGACTTTTAACCTTGAAGGACGCCCATTTGTTACTCTCGATAATCTTTTAAAAATAGAAGGTTGGTGTGAAAGCGGTGGTAGAGCGAAGCAGGTTATTGCTGAGGGTTTAGTGATGGTTGATGCTAAAGTGGAATTACGAAAACGCTGTAAAATTAAGCTTGGTCAACAGGTTGAGTTTGCTGGGCAGGTCATAACTATTTCACAAAATTAAAATCTAATTAAAAATTATCCTTTAAAATATTAGTCTTACCATAAAAAAACAGGCCGAAGCCTGTCTCTTTATTCAGTTATAAAAGCAGTGTGGTTAATTTTTCCTTCTCACTCTAATACCTACTCCAATAAATCCAAGTAATAACAGTAAAGCTCCATCATTTACTGTTAAGGTAAAGGTTTCACCTGTTGCATCGTCAACATCCAGTGCTAAAAACTCTGGCGAAACAACCGTAGTTGAATCAAGCGTAACACCTGCTCCATTAGAACTAATGACCAAGATAAGTTATAGAATCACCATCAATATCAGATGATTGTGAGCCATCAACTGCTGGGGCAATGTCATTAAGTTACATGCCTCTGTATTTAACTCAGGTATTTTGGAGTTGCATGCAAATGTAGCTTAGTTCTCTGATATTTCAAGATCTTCGGCATATTACTGAGTAAGGTGCAGAGGCATGTAAATTATTGTACATATCAATATTTAGGTAATTGATTACATCATAACCATAGATCCAACCCTCCTACTGCTCTTGAGCAACCCTCAAAACCATAGTATCAAACAACTTCTTCATAGATTCACTAGGCTCAGCACTAACCAAACTAACCCCAATAATCGCTATCGTACTTAAAACAACACCCGGTACAATTTCATAAACAAAACGACTTAACGATTTTCCATCAATAGTAATCGGCGCATATATCCAAAACAACACGGTCACCGCACCAACAATAATCCCCGCTAGTGCGCCAGAAAACGTCATTCGTTTCCAGTACAATCCAAGCACCACTAAAGGGCCAAAGGCAGCACCAAATCCAGCCCATGCATTAGCGACAATGGATAAAATGGAACTGTCTCGATTATAAGCCATACCAATTGCCACTATTGCAACCACCGCGACACAAATTCTTCCAATCATCACCAACTCTCTATCGCTCGCATCTTTTTTTAAAAATGCTTTATAAAAATCTTCTGTTAGGGAGCTTGAGGTGACTAAAAGCTGCGAAGAAACTGTACTCATTATCGCCGCTAAAATTGCGGCCAATAAAAAGCCTGCAATTAAAGGATGAAACAATACTTGCGATAAAACGATAAAAATAGTTTCTGCATCTTGTAATAGCATATTATGTTTTGCCATATAGGCAATTCCAAAAAATCCTGTCGCCATTGCGCCAACAATTGAAACAATCATCCAGCTCATACCAATACGCCTTGCTACTTTTACATCTTTAACCGAACGAATTGCCATAAAACGAACAATGATATGAGGTTGACCAAAATAACCCAATCCCCAAGCTAAAGATGAAATGATCCCTAAAGTGCTCGTTCCTGCGAGCCAATTTAATCGGTTAGGATCCACTTGCTCAATCACCTCTTTAATACCTACATATCCATCAAACTCGATTAACACCACACTAGGCACTAAAACTAAGGCAATAAACATAATACAACCTTGCACAAAATCCGTCATACTCACCGCTAAAAAACCGCCAAATAATGTATAAGCAACAACAACGCCCGCAGTAACATACAAACCTAACTCATAACTCAAAGCAAACGATGATTCAAATAACTTACCTCCACCAACTACGCCAGACGAAGTATAAACAGTGAAAAATATGATAATAACAACGGAGGATATAATCCTTAATAGGCGTGTTTTGTCTTCAAAACGATTTTCGAAAAATGCTGGTAGCGTAATCGAATCCGATGCTAGCTCCGTGTACATTCGAAGCCTAGGTGCAACAATCAAATAATTGATATACGCGCCAACAATCAATCCCACCGCTATCCAAACATTACTTAAACCAGTTAAATACATGGCTCCCGGCAACCCCATTACCATCCAACCACTCATATCGGATGCTCCAGCCGATAACGCTGTTACCGCAGGGCTTAATCGACGACCACCTAACAGATAACCTGAAGAGTCTTCATCAGTTGTTTTAAAGGCATAAAGTCCTATTCCTAACATGGTTAAGAAATAAATGCTTAGTGAGATGATGGTGCCCGTATCCATAAATAGTTACCTAGAATAAAAGTAGGATTATTGTGACAGTCTGCCATAGTGAGGATTTTGGAGCAAGCGAGTAAGCTAGTTGTGCAAATTAGACGAAAGATTCGACTCAAAGATCAGCTTAAATAAAAGGCAAGATAAATTTGAAAGCTATGTCGGTAACTTGTGTTTGGAGCCGTTATTAACGACTTCCCAGCCTGTATAATCACGGCGAATTGTACCATTTGATAATTTTGTTGCATTTTTTCTTAATTTATCAAACTGTGCTTTCAGTTCATTATCGTGGAGTTCTTTTAAGGACTTAGAATCTAAAGATATATTGTAAATCGCTAAAATCATTTCTTCTAAGGATAATTCCTTCTTTAGACCAATTAGATTATTAACTGGATATAACATTTCTTCTGTTTTACTAATTGATAAGCTAAAGGCCTTACAAAATGCTTTATAGACCCTCCAAGTACCTCGCAGCTTTCCCTCTAAGGTGTGCCCCGCTATATGCGGTGTAGTAAGCAAACAGTTTTTTACTAATGAGGGAAGAATGTCTGGTTCATTTTCATAAACGTCTAAAATACAGGAAGCGGTATTGGATGACGTTAAGTATTCATTTAATGCTTGGTTATCAATAACTGCTCCACGAGATGCATTAATCAATAACTGACTTTTATTAAGTTTTGCTAGCACGGATTTTGAAAACAAATGATGGGTTGGATGAGCACCACTAGTAGAGATAGGTACATGCAAAGAGATAACATCACATTCCAGAGTTGACTGAAATTCAACTAGCTCTCTTGGATCACCTTGCTCTTGCAATAGTGGATCGCATAATTGGTAACTAATATTATAAAAGTCTAAATACCTAGCTAAAGTAGAACCAACATTTCCCGCACCAATAATCCCAACCGTCACATTTTTCATCAAACGTTCATTTTTTATACACCAAAAAGCAATTGCACTTAAAACATACTGCCCCACTGCTGGCGCATTACAGCCTGCAGCATTCGACCAAGATATACCATTTTGTGTTAACCAATGGGTGTCTAAGTGATCAATACCTATTGTTGCTGTTCCAACAAAACGAACATTTGTGTCTGTCAATAATTTAGAATTAATTTGCGTAATTGAGCGACATAACAGAGCATCGGCTTTAAATAGATGACTTTCAGAAATTTCTCGACCATTGATTAACGTAATATCAGCAATATCTGAAAACAACTTTTCTACACCGGGCATATTTTCATCGGCGACAATTTTGTATGGTTTAGTCATAATTGTTTCGAATATAACCTCTAATGTTGTTTGAACGAACTAATGAGTTACAATAGCCCCGTAATTTACACTTTGAATGAGCCTATCGAATGAGCGACAATCTCGAAAAACACTATTCTAATATTCTTACGGATTTAGGTGAAGATCTTTCTCGTGATGGTCTAGTTGATACTCCTAAACGCGCTGCAAAAGCGATGAAATTTCTAACACAAGGATACGATCTCTGTCTAACTGATGTAGTCAATGAGGCTATTTTTGAATCTGATAATGACGATATGGTGATTGTTAAAGATATTGAACTTTATTCATTATGTGAACATCATATGCTCCCTTTTATTGGAAAATGCCATGTTGCCTATTTGCCTACCGGTAAAGTCATTGGTCTGTCCAAAATAGCCAGAATAGTTGATATGTTTGCTAGGCGATTACAAATTCAAGAAAATATGACCAAACAAATTGCCGAAGCGATTATGGAAGTAACCGATGCTGCTGGTGTGGGTGTTGTAATGGAAGCTAAGCATATGTGTATGATGATGCGTGGCGTTGAAAAACAAAATTCGTCTATGATTACTTCAGTTATGTTGGGTGCATTTAGACAAAAACCAGCTACTCGGGCTGAGTTTTTGAATTTGGTTAAAAACTAAAAAGATATCACCACGGAGAAAAATACAAACGTAAAGTGTTAATTTTTCAATCGCCCAAAAGAATCATTTATGTCTAATACTCAGCTTAAAAAATTTGCTTCCGTTAAACCCGCTGAAATAGAATGGCGCAATGGTTTGCCATTTAGCTTAGAGTTTGATGATGTTTACTTTTCTATTTATGGTGCGGTCGAAGAATCGACTCATGTATTTATCGAAGGAAATCAGCTTACTAACGATTGGAATTCCAATCCTGAAAAAGATTTCACTATTGCTGAGCTGGGATTTGGTAGCGGGCTTAATTTTTTAAATTCCGTTTTCCATTGGCTCGCGCATCAGTCAAAAATGCAACATACGTCTACTAAAATAAATTCTCAGCATCTACATTATGTGGCTATTGAGAAACGCCCATTCACTAAAGATGACTTAATTCGAAGCTGTAAGCTCTGGCCACAATTCAACTCAATAAGTGAACAACTTATTTTGTACTACCCTTCTCAAACCTATGGTCGGCATCATATAGTTTTTAAAGATTGGAACGTTACATTAACCTTAATCTGGATGCCTCTCGATCATGCGTTTAATGATTTAATTCAAGAATCACAAACTCAGGAAAATAAAACGAGAATTGATCACTGGTTTTTGGATGGGTTCACTCCTCAAAAAAATACTAGCATGTGGAAAAAAGAAAATGCAAACCACATAGCATTACTTTCTAAATTTGGTACGCGTTTATCAACCTATAGCGTAGCTGGCATGGTTAAACGGCCATTGATTGATGCCGGTTTTGAAATCACTAAACAAAAAGGTTTTGCTAAAAAACGTGAAATGTTAACGGCTATATTTTCTGGCACAACCAACTATAAAACAAAACCTAAGTTTATCAATATAAAACATGAATATCCTTGGTTTAATATTACCAAAAGCAAAAACACCATAAAAAAACAGCAACGAGTCGCGATTATTGGAGCTGGTATAGCAGGTTGTAGCATGAGCTACACGCTTTCTTCAAAAAACTATATTTGTGATATCTATGACTCTAACAAAAAAATATCACAAGGCGCATCAGGTGCTGCCGCAGGAATATTTCACCCTCAGATTACTAACGATATAAACATGAGTAGTCAATTAAACTGGTTAGCCTATTTAACTTTACTTAGATTTTTGTTGTCACTAAGCAGTAAGGAACGAGAGAAAATTGTTATCAATGAAGGCGTACATCGTTTTCTTGATAATAAAAAAAGCAAACAACAGTTAATTAATTTGGCAAAACAAATAAATATAGAAAACTGGATTTGCTCTACCAATAAAATCATCTCAAACGAACGAAGCGTTTACTTTCCTCATGCAGCCGTTATCGATATACCTGCTTTATGCAAACTATATTTGGAAAAGAGCTTAAACCCTTCTGGCTGTATTTATACGAACTCAAAAATAGATTCCATTATTCGAATAGAGAATGGTTGGCAATTAATTTCTAAAGAAAATCAAAACAATTATGACCAAGTTATTTATTGTGGCGGCGCTAAGAGTAAATTATTACCTGATTTAAATATTAATTCAACCAAACAAACACGCGGTCAAACCTGTCAATTTGAGTTTCCACTGTTGAAAGTAAAACTTAAACAAACAATTACAGAAAAAATTTATTTAGTTCCTATAAATCAGAGCCAACAATTTCAGTTCGGCGCAACTTTTGATAGCTTTGAAGATAATAATCTTAATAGAAATAGCCAGAACGCAATTCTCAAGCAAAGCGAAAAACTATTAAAAGAGTTGTCTTTGCCAACGCTAACAGAGAAACAAATTGCCGATATGCCACTCAACGGAACAGTAGGATATCGATTACACTCAAAAGATAGACTACCCATTGTAGGCGCTTGTATTGATGAGAAAAAATTTATTAAGTCATTTAAAGGAATTGGTCAAAAACGCATTTTACGCGAAACTATGACTCACTATAATCAGCCAGGACTTTGGGTTAACACGGCTTATGGATCACATGGATTGTTATACTCACTATTAGCTTCCCAACATCTAACTAGTTTAATTTCTAATACTATTTCACCTCTGGAGTTTAAGATCGGCAATGTATTTCATCCTGCCCGTTTTCTCATAAAACAATTAATTCGTCAACTACATTGACCTAAATCAACATTAATTCCATTTGTTAATAAGAATGATTTGCATTTAGATTTGTATTCTACTATAGTTCCTCCATCAACCAATAACCACATTTAATTATTAGATGTGTCTTACCAATCGGAGAAAAAATGAACATCAAGCCTGTAGCAATAGCCATTGCCGGTCTATTGTCAGCTGGGAGTGTCTACTCAGCACCAAGTAATAATGAATTACTAGAACAGCTCAAAAATCAACAAGCGCAAATTGAAGAGCTCATTAAAAAAGTTGAAACTAATGAAAAAAGCGTAAAAGCAACAGATGAAAAAGTAGAAAATAGCGTTTCCGCTATTGAAGAAAACCTATCACAGGCAACTAATTCTAAAACAAGTGTTGGGGGTTATGGGGAACTTCACTACAATAATATCAAAGATAGCAAATCAATTGATTTCCATCGTTTCGTTTTATTTTTTGGGTATGAGTTTACAGACTCCATTCGCTTATTTTCAGAACTAGAATTAGAACATGCATTTTCTGGCAATGAAAAACCTGGCGAAGTTGAATTAGAACAAGCTTATATTGAAATGGATTTAACTGAATCTACCACAATGAAATCGGGTGTATTCTTGATTCCTGTAGGGATCACAAACGAGACACACGAGCCACCTACATTTTATGGCGTGGAAAGAAACCCTGTAGAAAAAAATGTCATCCCTGCCACATGGTGGGAAGCGGGTGCAGGATTTAATACTAAATTTAGCGAAGGTTTAAGTGCTGACTTTGCTATCCACTCGGGGTTAAAGGTTCTTACAGATCTAGAGAATGATGATTATGTAAAAAACGGATTTCTAATCAGGAAAGGTCGTCAAAAGGTAGCTAAAGCAAGTGCTGATAGCTTAGCTTACACAGCTAGAATTAAATATACTGCGGTTCCGGGTTTAGAACTTGCCGCCACTTATCAAATTCAAACTGATATTTCTCAAGGTGCCCTCGGGACTGACGCTAATTTATTTTCTGCACATGTAGCTTATAAGAAACAAGGGTTTGGAATTAGAGCTTTATATGCAGCATGGAATATCAATGGTTCAGAAGCCGCCGAGATTGGGCGTGATTCACAAGTAGGTTATTACATTGAACCAAGCTATAAAATAAATGAAAATTTTGGATTATTCGCTCGATACAATGCATGGGATAATAATGCAGGAGATTCAAATGATACAGAAAAGAAACAAACAAACATTGGCTTAAATTACTGGCCACATGAAGGTGTTGTTTTTAAATTTGATTTTGAAGAACGTTCAGGTGCACAGGATGGTAACGGTTTCAATATAGGTGTTGGTTATCAATTTTAGTTTTAATCAAAAAAAACCAATCAAAGCGAATAATTTAATTGGGAATTTCAGGTTATTCGCTTTATTGATCCTGATGATTTTTAATATGTCATTTAGTCCTTTTATGAATGCTAAAATCTATATGACCCAAGACGAATTCTTATCTTCTATCTCAAACTACAATGAGTTTCAGGTTGAGTCAAAAACACTTTGGTTAAATAAAAACATTCAATCCAAAATAATTAAAATACTCAACCATAAATATCCTAAACTTAGACTTCGATATAAAGTTATAAAAAACCTAAAAACCGCATCTCACAATACGAGCGTTTGGTTTTTAGAAGAAATTGGTAAAGAACGCCCTATTTCATTCGCTGTCGCCATTAATAATAGACAAATAGTTGATATTCAAATTTTAGAATTTAGAGAAAGTAGAGGTTTTGAAATTAGCATTCCAGCATTTGCAAAACAATTTACGATGGCAAAACTTAATAACAATGGAAAACTCGATAAAAAAATTGATGGAATTACTGGTGCATCCATGTCAGTTAGTGCAATGAAAAAAATAAGCCGCGTCGCTCTAATGTTACATAATTATATAAATAAAAAATCAAATTTAGATAATGAAGAACTAGTAAAAATTAAATAATGAGTCCATATCAAAAAAACCAAAAAGAGAAGAAAAGAAAAAATCTATTTCGAAAATGGCATCGTTGGATTGGTTTTTCTAGCGCATTTTTTCTATTAAACCTTGCCATTACTGGAATAATTTTAAATCACAGTGATGAGTTACAATTACACAATTATTACGTAAAATCCAATTGGTTAGTCAGTTGGTATGGAGTTAAAGCACCTGAAAAATTTAATTGTGTACAACATTCTTTAAATAGTGAACCGTTATGTCAAACTGGCAACCAGATTATTAAAAATAAATCTACGCTAATTAAAACTAGAAATTCGCTCTTAGGACTAATTGAAATTGAAAACCTGTTTTTCCTCGCAACTGAAAGTGCAGTTCATATATTTACAGCCGATTTTCAATTAGTCGAGAGTCTTGACACAAGTAATGGTTTACCAGCTCGCATATCTAAATTCGGATATATTCTTAACGAGGGGCGTAAACAGCTATCAATTAAAACACAATACGCAACTTGGGCTTTAGATCTTGAAGAGAATTTATGGGAAGTGTCGACACACCAATTTTATTCGTCAAGTCCTTTAATCAATGCATCTCAATTTATTGAGTCCGAATTAAAAACCTATTATTTAAGTCATCAAATAAGTTATTTAAAACTTGTGCAAGACATACACAGTGGAAGAATATTAAATATGCCAGGAACACTATTGATCGATTTCTCTGGACTAATAATTATTTTGTTATCAATTAGTGGCTTTATTGCTTGGCAAAAACGTACCAAGCAATAAATATAGATAGTACTTAAATTGTTTTTAGATCTTTATCAATATATTTTGATGCTTTCATAAATAAAACGAAGAATAACGCAAAAGATAAGCCCGAAAGTAAACCTAACTGTGTATCAGATAAACCGAGGTCTTTTTTAAAAAAGATTTATATTTGTCTTTCTATTTATAGAGCGTCATTCAATTTAGGCAATACCTTGAACAAATCAGCCACTAAGCCATAATCAGCGACTTGGAATATCGGCGCTTCTTCATCTTTGTTAATCGCAACGATGACTTTACTATCTTTCATACCAGCTAGATGTTGTATTGCACCAGAAATACCGACAGCAATATACAGTTCAGGTGCAACAATTTTACCAGTTTGCCCAACTTGATAATCATTCGGTACAAAACCTGCGTCAACCGCTGCACGAGATGCGCCAACACCTGCACCTAATTTATCAGCTATTACTTCTAATAAATGAAAGTTCTCTCCACTTTGCATTCCACGACCACCAGAAATAATGATTTTAGCAGCGGTTAATTCTGGTCTTTCCGACACGGTTAACTCTTGAGAAACAAAGGTTGAATTTGAAGAAATGTGATCAGATGCATCAACGTCTTCAATACTTGCTGAACCACCCGTGGCTTCAGCAGCATCAAAGCCTGTTCCACGAACAGTAATCACTTTTACTGCATCAATTGATTGAACGGTCGCTATTGCGTTACCTGCGTATATTGGGCGAGTAAACGTATCGGCACTCTCAACAGAAACGATCTCTGAAATTGGCTGTGAATCTAATTTAGCACCAACACGAGGTAAAAAATTCTTACCGGATGTCGTCGCTGACGCAAATATATGCGTATAACCGTCAGCATTAGCTACAATAATTGCAGCTAAACTTTCTGCAGTTGGATTTTCTAATGCTGCATCTTGAGCATTTAATACCTTTTTAACGCTTGCACATGTAGCCGCTTGTTCGCAAACTGAGTTAGACTCATACCCCATAACGATCATGTGAATTTCGCTAGATAAATCAGAAGCTACCTTTTCAGCGGCTGCAAGAGTCGCTAATGTAGCAATGCCTAAATCTTGATTATTATGTTCTGCAATTACTAAAATAGTCATTAGATCACCTTCGCTTCATTTCTAAGTTTTTCAACAAGCTCTTCGACAGACTCAACAATAATACCAGCCTCTCTTGCTGCCGGAGGAGTGACTTTTAATGTCTTAACTCTTGCTGTAATATCAACACCTAAATCGGCGGGTGTCATTTCATCAAAAGGCTTTCGTTTTGCTTTCATAATATTAGGTAACGACGCAAAACGAGGTTCGTTTAGTCTTAAGTCAGTGGTAACAACCGCTGGTAAAGTTAAAGAAATAGTTTCTAATCCGCCATCAACTTCACGAGTGACCGCTAACTTACTATCTGCAACATTAATTTCAGAAGCAAATGTACCTTGTGGCCAATCTAAAAGAGCCGCCAACATTTGACCTGATTGATTATTGTCACCATCAATGGACTGTTTACCCATAATCACCATTTCTGGAGATTCTTTGGCAATGATTTCTTTCAATAATTTAGCAACCGCTAAAGGTTGAACTTCTTCATCAGTATTCACTAAAATCGCTCGATCCGCACCTAACGCTAATGCCGTTCTTAATGTTTCTTGGCATTGCTTAGGACCAATCGAAACAACAACAATTTCTGATGCAACTCCTTTTTCTTTTAATCTTATCGCTTCTTCTACCGCGATTTCACAAAAAGGGTTCATCGACATTTTGACATTCGCAGTTTCTATGCCGGAATGATCATCTTTAACACGAACTTTGACGTTATAGTCAACAACTCGCTTAACAGTCACCAGTAATTTCATTTAAACACCTGTTATCAGTATGAATTTTATTTATATCGCTAATACACAATTATAGTAATAATAATTAGGTATTGCATTCTAAAAAAATGTAGCAGAATTTTGCCGTTTTAACCATTTCACGTCAACTGATATCGGTTATAATAATGCCATTATCGAGCATTAGTTGTTATATCAACTATTGATAGCAACTATATCGCTAACGCTATGAAATGAACGTGATCCCTAGGTAACCTCTGTTGCTGTTGAACATCATGTATGAAATGCGAACTAATTGAGTTTAATCAAGGAAATCAACATGTCAGAACCTGAAATCGAACGAGAGTCTTCAACGGTCGAACGAGAATCTATGGAGTTTGATGTCGTTGTAGTTGGAGCTGGGCCTGCAGGTTTATCAACTGCAATAAAACTAGCTCAGCTAGCAAAAGAAAAAGGAAGAGAAACTACTATCTGTGTCGTTGAAAAAGGCTCGGAAGTGGGTGCTCATATTCTTTCCGGAGCGGTTTTTGAACCAAAGGCTTTAGCAGAATTATTTCCAGATTGGAAAGAGTTAGGTGCCCCGGTCAAAGTTGAAGTATCGGGCGATGATATTTTACTAATGAAAAATGCGACTAAATCTCAGAAAATTCCCAGCTTTTTCTCTCCAAAAACCATGCATAATCACGGTAATTACATTATTAGTTTAGGAAATTTGTGTCGATGGCTTGCTAAACAAGCTGAATCAATGGGGATAGAAATTTTTCCAGGATTTAGTGCTAGTGATGTTTTGTACAATGGTGATGGTAGTGTAAAAGGCATCTTAACCGGTGATATGGGTATTGCCGAAGATGGCTCTGAAAAAGTTGGCTATATGCCGGGCATGGAATTACACGCAAAATATACCGTTTTTGCTGAGGGATGTAGAGGCCATATAGGCAAACGATTAATTGAAAAATATGCATTGAATAAAGATAAAGATCCTCAACATTATGGCATCGGTATAAAAGAAATTTGGAAAATTCCAGCGGAGCAACACGTTTTAGGAAAAGTGGTTCATTCAGCTGGATGGCCTCTATCGGAAAGTGGAAGTGCTGGAGGTGGATTTTTATATCACATCGAAGATAACCAAGTAGTCGTTGGTTTGATTACCGATTTATCCTACGCTAATCCACACTTAAGTCCGTTTGACGAGTTTCAAAGATATAAACACCATCCTGCAATTTCACAATATCTGTCTGGTGGTGAACGAATTTCTTATGGTGCTAGAGCCATAACAAAAGGTGGATTACAGTCTCTACCCAAAATGACTTTTGCTGGCGGTCTATTAGTTGGCGATGATGCTGGTACGCTAAATTTTGCTAAAATTAAAGGGTCACATACTGCAATGAAATCGGGGATCATTGGAGCGGAGTGCATTCATAAAGCACTTAGCGAAAATAAATCCGGCGAAGAACTTACCGGATATGCAGGTGCATTTAAATCCTCTTGGGCTTGGAAAGAACTCAATATGCAACGTAATTTTGGCCCTGCACAACATAAATGGGGCAATATATTGGGTTCTGCTTATTGCTTTATTGATATTAATATCTTTAATGGAATGCTACCTTGGACTTTAAAAGATCCGGTAGCGGATCATGCTCAGATGAAGCTGGCTAAAGATTGTAAAAAAATTGACTACCCAAAACCAGATGGCATTTTATCTTTTGATAAATTGAGCTCAGTATTTATATCAAACACTAATCACGAAGAAGACCAACCTATACATCTGCAATTAGCCGCTCCCAATATGCCTATCACAGTTAATCTAAAGGATTTTGATGAGCCTGCGCAAAGATATTGCCCTGCAGGTGTTTATGAAGTGATATATGACGATACTGATACAAACAAAGAAAATCCGAAGTTCGTTATTAATTCACAAAACTGCATTCACTGTAAAACATGTGATATTAAAGATCCTAACCAAAATATTACTTGGGTAACGCCTGAAGGCGCTGGCGGTCCTAATTATCCGAATATGTAGGTAACCTTTACAAACTTGAAAAAGACGATATTATTTATTACTTGAATTCAAGATAAGATATCGTCTTCTTAATCCTAATAAACCGAACAAAGTGAATAAACTGATTAAACTTGGTGAACCGCCCCCATCTAAATTTAAAGATTTATCTTCACAAATGGGCGCAGTACCGGCTAAAGGCCTCAACATAAATGCTCTAGCTTCTCCATTGAAAAATCCGGTACCGGTGATAAATCCGTTGTTATTAATCGATCGTGCTTCATGGATTCTCCAGCCCGTATCACAACCAATCAGTTCTGTAAGATTTTTCATCTCCCCATTTTCATAGATGAATCCACTATACTCAGCAGGCTTATTTTTAATTTGAGAAATCCCTACAATTTGATCGCTATCATTTATGTCATAGGCTTCTGAGGACGGGAAGTTAGTGTTTAAAACGCCCAAATCAAGAGATACATTAGTATTTATATCATATAAGTAAGCAGTTCGATACTTTCCATTGGCATGTATAGCTCTACCAACAATTTTTTTCATATTATTAATTGCTGAAACTTCTTGAGATGTTGTACCAAAAATAGTGTACTCAACGACATCTTCTGGAGAACTCAAATCGACTCCTACGACTTTTCTGTTGAAAATTACGCCTCTAATTTTTTCTGCCGAAATACCTACAGCAAAACCAGTCGCGTCAATATCTCTCAGTGTTACAAAATGGGTAAGCACATTATTTAATGGATTTATTTTTAAAAGCTCACCAGAGCTAATCTCATAAATAAATCCTCTATCAAAAGATGTCTCTGTATCATCGCCTGGTTCATTAAATTTTCCAGTTCCAACAATATAATTATTATTAATCGATAACGCTCGCATATTCGTGGGCGTACCATCAATAAAATCTGGTATTTCTGAAATCTGTTGATTGGACAGGTTAATATATATTGCCCTTTCTATTGCTGTTCCAACAGCACGTTCTGTAACAATACCGGTATCGGCATTCGTAGAAGAATTGACAGAACCAAATATTTTTAAGGAGTATCCCACCGCAGTATTATCATCAAGGGAAAAGATAAAACTGGAAGTTGGTGTTGGAGGATCTAAACTGTCAGTACCAACATTCTCAATTGTAGTCTGTTCATCTCCACCCACTGTGTTGGTAATTTCAACCAACACCTCTGTATTATCTATTGCTCCCAAGTCTGTTAAATTTACATCACCTTCATTAAAAGAGAAACCTCGCGACAATCCTGTGGTTTGATCTATAGTAGAATATCCAACAATGGTTTGGTTATCAATAATATCATATGCAAACACACCACTTGAACCTTCTTCAAATTTACCTAGATCAACAACTTCATAAAAATTTTCTGCATAAGACTTAGCAGAGTACAAACTAGCAGTAGAAAAAATAACTACCAGTAAAGATAAACTGTATTTATTCATATATTCATTTCCAATAAAAAACTCTAGCCTTATTCAACAGCTGCATCAGGTTGACTCTCTGGTAGTGCGACCTTAACACACGGTATAGACAGGCATTTTTTTTCTATTTGACTCAAACGAGGATATTTATCCAAACAAAAATCAAATCGTCTTGCGTTATATAATTGTGGGATAAGACAAGCATCTGCCATCGTAAGTTCCCCACCTATTGAGTAATCACCTAGATAATTACCCTGATTTGCAACACTTTCATAGGCATCCAAACCCTTTTGTAGCCAATGATGATACCACGCTGTTTTTTCATCGGCGCTAACACTTAAATCATTCGTTAAATAATTCAAAACTCGTAAATTATTAAGCGGATGAAGATCCGCACTAATCACCTGACAAAGTTGCCTCACAATTGCCTTTAACTTTAGGTCTTTTGGTAGCAATGGTATTTCGGGGTACTTTTCATCCAAATATTCCAAAATTGCTATCGATTGACTTAATGTGAAATCGCCATCTGTCAATGTTGGAACTAAACCTTGAGGATTTAGACGTTTATAATTTTCTTTATGTTGCTCGCCTCCATCTTTTACAAGATGCACCGATACCTGACTATAATCAATCTTCTTGAAATTAAGCGCTATTCTAACCCGATAAGCAGCCGTAGATCGCCAGTAACCATATAAAGTAATCATTTACTCTCTATTATCCTAACTATTTATTTCAAATGTTTCAGTTTCAATATTAGCCGGACTACTAAGATGATATTGTGTAACGGCTTGATCAATGGCGCCAAAAATAGACTCACCGTTTTCATCAAACATTTCAATTCGTACCTGATCTCCAAACTGCATAAAAGGTGTCGACGGCTTACCGGACTTGATAATTTCTAACATTCGTTTTTCCGCTAAACAACTTGAACCACTCGAACGATCGATATTTGAAATAGTCCCAGAACCAATAATAGCTCCAGCTCCTAAAGGACGCGTTTTAGCCGCATGAGCAACGATTGTAGGAAAATCGAAAGTCATATCAATTCCGCAATTCGGCTCTCCAAATAACTCACCATTTAAATGAGTAACAAGTGGCAAGTGTAGTTTTTTACCATCCCATTGCTCGCCAAGCTCATCAGGTGTTACAGCAACTGGGGAAAAAGCACTTGAAGGTTTGCTTTGGAAAAACCCAAAGCCTTTAGCTAGCTCTCCTGGAATCAAATTTCTTAGTGAAACATCGTTCACCAACATTAATAATCGGATCGTCTTTTCAGCTTGATCAGGCGTCGCTGCCATTGGTGTATCATCTACAATCACCGCGACTTCCGATTCCATATCTATACCAAAATCAGTTGATTCGATAACAATGTCGTCGCGCGGACCAATAAACGCATCACTTCCTCCTTGATACATTAAAGGATCTGTCCAGAAGGTTTCTGGCATTTCCGCATTTCTGGCTTTTCTAACTAATTCGACGTGATTAACATAGGCGCTTCCATCTGCCCATTGATAAGCTCTAGGTAACGGTGATTCACATTGCTCTTGATCAAAATCGAAATTATCTTCCATTTGATCATTATTAAGTTTTTGATAAACCAATTCAAGCTGAGGCGCAATAGTTGCCCATTCATCCAAAGCCTGCTGTAGTGTATTAGCGATTTTATTAACTCGCACAGCTTTAGAAAGGTTTTTACTTACAATCACTAATTCGCCATCACGTGATCCATTTTTAAGTGTTGCTAATTTCATATTTTAACCCCTAATTTCATTTGTTAACTTAACATGTCAATGTCAATGTTAATTTATCTTCAATTTAAATATCTAATATCGATCTAAATGTGCCGGAATGATCTACCAAGATTCATTACTAGTCGTCTAATTCACTCCAAAGAGCATAGTGAGATTCTAATTTATTTTTATCGTCTTCTAACTCTTGCAATGATTGTTTAGATTTTTCTAGATCATTATAAAAACCAGATTCGGTTAATAACGCTTCCTGCTTTTTAATTTTTGATTCTAAAGCATCAATTAAACTTGGTAATTCATCTAACTGTTTTTGTTGTTTAAATGACCTTTTTTTTACTTGAATAATATTTTTAACTTGGCCATTTTTATCTTTTTTCTTGGAAATTTTTGCCCGTTTTGGCATAGCTTGTTGTTGATATTTTTTCCAGTCCGCATAACCGCCAATTATTTCAATAATTTGATATAAAGCATTATCAATAGGTCGTTCATTTTCATCATCAACCAAAACTGATGGTAACTTATTATCAAAAACAAGAAGTTCACTACAACAATTATCTAAAAAGGCTCTGTCATGGCTGATGATAATAACCGTTGAAGTCATTTCAACCAACATTTGTTCTAATATTTCTAGCGTCTCAACATCTAAATCATTAGTTGGTTCATCTAAGATAAATAAGTTTGCAGGGCGAGTAAACAGTTTAGCGAGTAAAAGCCTGTTAATTTCTCCACCAGACAGCGAATGTGCTGGTGCTCGAACACGATCAGGGGTGAAATTGAAATCAGACATATAACTAATAACGTGTTTCTCTTGACCCTCAACGACAACAAAATCTTTACCATCAGCAATATTATCAGAAACGGATTTTTTTAAGTCAATACCATCTCGTAACTGATCAAAATAAGCTACTTCAATATTCTCGCTCGACTTCAATTCACCCGAAAATACGGGAATTTGCCCCAATAAAGTCTTTATAAAAGTTGTCTTCCCACAACCGTTATCACCTAAAATACCAATTTTATCTCCTTTTTGAATAATGGATGTAAATGGTTGAATGAGCGGTTTATCAAATCCAACTTGTAATGCCTCCATAGTGGCCACAATCTTACTACTTTGATTGGATACGCTTGCCTTTAAATACACCTTACCAATAACATTTCGACGTTCAGAATGCTCTTGGCGCATTTTTTTAAGTGCTCGTACACGGCCTTCATTTCTAGTACGACGAGCTTTCACTCCTTGCCTGATCCATTTTTCTTCATTAGCCAAACGTTTATCAAATTCTGAATTTGTTTTTTCTTCATCGAGTAATTGTTGAGCTTTTATTTCTAGATAGGATTGATAATTACCTGGGTATATTCTCAAATGGCCTCGATCTAACTCCATGATCCTATCAGACACTTTATTCACAAAATGGCGATCATGAGACACAAAAAGCAATGCTCCTTTAAATGCCACCAATTGCGTTTCTAACCACTGAATACTTGATAGATCCAAATGATTGGTGGGCTCGTCTAAAATCAACAAATCAGGATTTTGCACCAAAGCTTTAGCAAGTGCTGCTCGCCGACGCCAACCTCCTGAAAGGTTTTCCATTTTAAGATCACCTTGTAGCGATAGCTTTGATAAGGTTTGTTCGACTCTTTGTTCAACTGACCAACCTTCAAATGCCGTGATTTTTTCTTCAAGTGACTCTAGTTTGGGTGAGGTACAATCTTTAACAATTAGATCTTGATACTCATCCACCCATGCAATCACATCTTTTAACCCAGATTCAACAAATTCTCGAATAGACTGAGGCGTTTTTTCTGGCAATGCTTGAGGTAAAAATCCAACTCTGTGATGCTGAGAACGATTAATGAGACCATCATCAGGCATGACCTCGCCGTCGATTAGTTTAAGAAGTGTTGACTTTCCAGTGCCATTTCGACCAATTAAACAAATTTTTTGTCTTTCTTCTACTACAAAAGAAGCATTATCCAATAACACTTGGGGACCGTAACTAAGACTAAGATTATCGCCTCTAATCAGTGACATTAATTTTTATAACTTTCTATCTAAAAAGGGCGGGCATCATAGCAAAAATACAGCGCAAATCCTACTATAAATAAGTATTGTAGGGTAACTTGTTTATTTAAAATCACCCTTTTTTGAGTCCATAAAAAAGGCGGATAATCCGCCTTTAGTTCAATATTGAATAATAATTGTTGTCTTAATAATGCTCTAGCATTTATCAATTAATGCCTGCGCTTCAGATTTTTGTTGTTTTGTTCCATCCTCAACGACTTCAGCTAAAATTTCTTTTGCACCGTCCAAATCTCCCATATCAACATAGGCTCTGGCAAGATCTAATTTTGTTGCAATTTCATCGCTTAAGGTTTCACCAAAATCAATACTTTCATCACCATCTTCTTCAAAATCGAAATCATCATCTATATCAATGCTAAGCTCATCATCATTTTCTTCTATATCTTTTTCAGATAATTCTTCACTTAATCCAAGCTCTTCATCTAAATCTAACGAAAACTCATCATCAATCAATTCTTCACTAGTAGAGGCTTCATTCAAACCACCTTCGCCATTTAAATCATCTAACTCTTCCAAACTACTTAATTCTTCATCACTTTCTTCATCTAAACTATTTAAGTCATCTATTCCATCTAAATCGTCCAACTCTTCTAAACCATCTGACTCATCACCAACAAGAGACACATCGTCATCATCACCAGAATTTAAATCAAAATCATCGTTTGAATCATCATTAGGTATTGCCGATTCATCTAATGAAGCTTCCTTAGAAAGATCAATATCAAAATCATCTTCGTCGTCATCTCCAAAAATATCTTCCGTAGAAGGCAGGTCAAATTCATCTTCATCCGAGTCATTTTCCCAAGATTTATTTTTTAATAAACTAATTTGCTCTGACCATTCCTCTGCATCAACAGCATCATTCACTTCACCTTCTAATTTCTTAAAGCCATCTTTATTATCATTTTCTGCATAACATTCCATCAATTTAACTTTATAGTCTGATCGAATAGGATTGTCTTCAATAGCTTCTAAGAGTAATGTTTCAGCTTGGTCTATTTTTCCATAAGCTATATAAATATCAGCTTCACCTAATGGATCAAATGCTTCGCCACCGACCTGAGTCAACTCATCATCCATATCTAACTCAACGAGCATGTCATCACCAACATCTGGCAATTCAAATACTTCTGTTGTATCCATTGAACCCGCACCAGTAGAAGCAACTAAATCGTCTTGAAATCCATCATCTTCCATTCGTTTTTTCATACGCCAAAAAACAACAATCAAAATAATAACAATAATTCCGGCAATTCCACCCCATAAAAGTTCACCACTATCTAAAACAGAGTCGATGAAGGATTTTTCTTTTGGTTTGGCTATTTGGAATGGTATTTTTGGTTTAGTTTCCGATATCGTTTCTGAATTATCTTCAGATTTCACTTCATCTCTAATTTCAGACTGTAAAGCATCACTTTGTACCAAATCTGATTCAGAATTTTCATTACCAATCACTTCATTTTGGTTAGAAGACGTATCTGCATTTTCATTTTTTGCTAGCAGTGCGAGCTCTGTATCACTCACTTCAACTAAACCACTTTCTTCTTTTGTGCTCTCAGCCTTAGCAAGAATATCGGCTAATCGAGCGCGCAATTCATCATTTTCAGCTTGTAGAGTCGCGGATTGCTCTTGGGTTCGGACTAACTCATTTTGCAAACCTTCTACTTCAGCTTTATCTGCACCATAACCGCTAGCATTTCCATCTGAATCGGCTGTTGCTAAACTTAATCGAGAACCTCGGCTAACTTGATTAGAGTCAGATTGATAACCTGATGTTTGATCAACAATGTTTCTTGCTCCACCGGAACGCCATTGCCTATTTTGCATAACCACATCTTGTAAAGCAGCTCTCTGAGGAACACTTTGAATGGATGACTCTGAAGGAATGTCTAAAACTTTACCGCGAAGGAGATTGTTGATATTACCATTAGAAAAAGCATCTGGATTTGCTCTGTAGATTGCAACTAACGTTTGGTGAATACTAACATTTCGGCTTGGTCTAACTTTAATAGCAATACTCCACAGTGTATCGGTACTAGTAACAGGGCCATATTGACTACCATCATAACTTTGGTAATCATTTTCATCACTACCATAACTAGCTTGCGGAGCTTGTGGCTCCGCATTTTTTCGAATGTTTTGATTATTAGCACTCGATTGTTTCGGCCTAAATGTTGCCTCACTGGTCGTTTTTTCGATTGTGGAAGCCGTCACTTCCTCAAATATAGGAGGATCGAGTAATAATGTATATTCTCTATAAAACTGTTGAGCAGGTGTATTAAGCTCAATCAGAAAATTCAAAAATGGTTCTTTTACCGCGTTATGGGTGGTCACATTAATAACTAACTCACCTAGACTATTCTTAACAGTTTTGAATTTGATTCTATTTAAAAAGAATGGTTTATCAATACCGCTTTTATCAAACGCGCTTTGACTCGCAATTGAGGCAACTACCTCATATTCAGCTAAGTCTCCCGGAGAAAGAATTTTAATTTTCGCATTTAAGGGTTGATTCAGTCCTGAGAACTGCTCAATATCACCTAATCCGACAGCAAGCACACTGCCTGTTAAAAATACAAAACTAGAAAGAGTGGCTACTAAAAGCTTTTTAAACATACGAGTATCCTGTTGCATGTTCTTAAACATATATTTGAATGAAGACAATTTTTTATAACTTTTTATTTTAAACTATAGAGGTTATAGACCAATATCTACCTAATTTACAAATAAAAAAACAACAAACAGGCAATAAATAGATATTCTATTATTTGAAATATCTATAAGCACCATGTAGTTACGTCAGTAACTTGAGAAGTCTCTTTATAATGTCGCGCTAACTATAGCTTATAAATAGCTTTTTACCAATAGTAACCTCGTCACAAATTAAAAATTTTATATATTTGCGCCTAAAAATGAGTTAACGAATATAAAGTATATTAAAGTTGCTCATAATCTATTTGAATATAATCTTGATAGCCCATTTTTACGCGTTGACATAACTCAAAAGCTTGAGGTAATAGATGTTGAGAAAAAAACTTAGCTGCCACTTTCTTTCTTTTTATTAATAACTGATTTTCGGTCTTTTTGGTTCCATGTAACAGCTCTAACCACATCCATGCATAAACTAGATGGCCAAATGCATGTAAGAACTGTGTTGCGCCTCCTTGAATCTCATAACCTCTTATTTTGAAATTCTCTTTCATCCAGTCGATAGTTGTATCAACTTCGGCCTTCAATTCAATTAATTGCTGTTTGATAATACTGAACTCTGGAAGGTCACATTCTTTATTTAATGTTAAAGCAATCTCATCATATACTTCTGACAACATATTCTGTTTATCCAAGCAAACCTTTCTAACCATAAAATCTTGTGCTTGAATACCATTAGTCCCTTCGTAAATTTGACCAATTTTTGCATCTCGCACTAATTGCTCTAAGCCCCATTCCCTTACAAAACCATGTCCTCCCAGAATTTGAATGCCATGATTACAGGCTTCAAAGCCTTTATCTGTGAAAAATGCTTTAGCAACAGGCGTTAAAAATGCCATTCGCTTTTCTGATCTTTCTTGTTCAGATTGGTCTGGGTGATGATATTGTTTATCAATTTGCATACCCATATAAACAGCTAACGCTCGACCAGCTTCAGTGTAAGCTCTTTGCTCTAAAATCATTCGTCTTACATCGGCGTGTTGAATAATTGTGGCCGCCTCACCTTTATCATTCTTACCTTGCTTTCTCTCTAATGCATAATTCTTTGATAATTGATAAGATGTTTCTGCTAAACCAATGCCTTGAATACCAATCGAAAGCCGTTCTAAATTCATCATAGTAAACATTGCAAAAAGACCACGGCTTTCTTTACCTATTAAAAAGCCCTTCGCATTGTCAAAATTCATCACACAGGTCGCACTCGCCTTAATACCCATTTTATGTTCAACACTTCCACAACTGACACCATTAACATCACCCAAGGTCCCATCACTCTTAACGATTACTTTAGGTACTAAAAATAAGCTTATTCCTTGAGCGCCATCAGGTGCACCGGGTAGTTTAGCGAGAACAAGATGAATAATATTTTCGGTGAGGTCATGTTCACCGCCAGTTATAAACATTTTAGAGCCGTTAATGAGGTAACTTCCATCACCACCATCTTGCGCTTTGGTTTTGATGATGCCTAAATCGGATCCCGCATGAGATTCTGTTAAACCCATAGCTCCTGCCCAACGTCCCTCTAACATAGCCGGTAAATAGATAGCCTTTAATTCATCGCTAGCATGAGCGTGGATTGCATGATACGCACCGGATGTTAAACTTGAATAGAGACAAAATGAGGTGTTGGTGGAATAAACCATCTCTTCCGTTAGCACATTTAACATTTTGGGTAAGCCTTGACCACCAAACTTAGGATCGCCAGACAACCCCTGCCATCCACCTTGTGCATATTCACTATAAGCTTCTTTGAAGCCTTTAGGAGTTGTTACTACTCCATCGTTAAATGAACAGCCCTCTTCATCGCCTTCTCGATTAATTGGGAATAGGACATTTTCTGAAAATTTTGCAGACTCTTCAAGCACTGCCGAATAAAGCTCATCATCAAAATCTTTAAAAGCTTCAATATCACCAAGATTTTTTTGAATATCAAATACATCTTTCAACAGAAAGTTCATATCGTCTAACGGGGCTTTATAGGACATATTGTTACCGTACTTTTAATTGGAAAGTTATTAGTAAAGATCAAAAAAAGGCTCCGATGGAGCCTTTTTTTGACCCAATGTGGTCAGACCATAAAATTTTACCACATTTTAAAAATATTCAAACGATTGTTTTAATTTGTCATTTGAATATCTTTATCAGCCTGCACGCATTAGTCTACGGGGTTCTTTTTAAAGTGAGTCCAATAGTCTGCTACTGTTTGCTTCATGTCTTTGTGGAGTAATAAAATTCCAAACAAGTTAGGTAAAGTCATTAGCGCAACGGTAACTAGCGCTATATCCCAAATAATCGATGAATCTATAATAGCGGCAATAAAAAATGCGGAAACGTAAACGATTCGATAGGGTAATACAGCCACTGGGCCAATCAAATAAGTAATGGCTCTATCTCCGTAATAAGACCAAGCGATAGCCGTACTAAACGCAAACAAGAGCAATCCAATTGAGATAATATATTGTCCACTGTCTCCAAAAAAACCTCTTTTGAAAGCTTCCGTTGTTAATGTAACCCCTTTTACTAACGATTTTCCAGATACGACCAGCGAGTCATCAGGGTTAATGATACTGCCATTTTCTACTACTATACTTCCATTGAACAATTTTCCTTCGGTAGAATAAGTCACTTTTTCAGCCACTGAACGAAGCGCAACTAATGTGTAACCATCTGAAATAGATATCCCATTAACCACTTTAATTGTTCCGTTAAACCTCTCAATTTCAGTTAATCTATTAACATGGTTATACAAATTATTAACGTCCTCATTTTTCGTATCATCAAAATGTCCGGTAACATACTCCATATCAGTTCGGTCAAAATTATTTTGATGTTTTTCAGACCAAACACCTGAGGATAAAATAACTAACCCTGTAATGGTACAAATGATAATCGTATCAATAAATGGCTCCAATAACGAAACCATTCCTTCTGATGCAGGCTCATTTCCTTTAGCACTTGCATGAGCTATAGCCGCTGATCCTTGCCCTGCTTCATTGGAAAACAATCCTCGGTTAACCCCTCTTTCCATTGCATAAACAAAACTAGCTCCCAAAAAACCTCCAACAGCGGCAGAACCTGTAAATGCATACTCAAAAATAGAAACAAAAGATGGACCGATGTTTTCCAAGTTCATTAAAATAACAGACAATGCTCCAACTATATAAATCAGTGACATCATCGGAACAACTTTTTCAGCAAAATGTGCTATTCGTTTAATTCCACCAATAATAACAAAACCTAAAAACACAGAAAGTACAAGTCCAGTGATCCAATTATCAATACCGAATGATGCTTTCATTCCTACCGCAATACTATTAATTTGTGGCATATTTCCACTGCCTATCGAGCTAATGACCGTAGCTACAGCAAAAATAATAGCTAACCATTTCATGTTTAATTTCTTTTCCATAAAATACATAGGTCCACCAGCCATAGTTCCATCTGCAGTTTTTTCTCTGTACTTATGAGATAGTGTGACTTCAACAAATTTTGTTGTCATTCCAAAAAATGCAGTGATCCACATCCAGAAAAGTGCGGCAGGACCACCAAAATATATGGCTAAAGCGACACCGCCAATATTACCAGTACCAACGGTTCCAGATAACGCGGTTGTCAAAGCTTGAAAGTGAGTTGTATCTCCAGGAGCATCTTTCTTAGAATATTGACCTCTAAGAATTCGAGTTGCGTGAGCAAAATAACGTATTTGCGGAAAACCAAGATATATTGTGAATAAAAGACCCGTTCCCACCAAAATATAAGGAAAAAGAAAATGTCCACCTAAATAGGCGTCAATAGCCAAAATAAAATTAGAAAATGCTTCCAAAAGTAACCCCTTCATTTATAAATTTATTATAAGTTAAGGGATATTAAACGAATCAGGCGCAAATGTCTTGTAGCAGATAATTCCCAAATCTCGATATAGAGATCTCAACCTAGCCAACACGAAGTAACTTCCGTTATTTTATTCAATCAAAGCCTTTTGGTAAAAAAATTTGGTTCTTATTAAATGGGTGGTGGTTCAGGAGTATCACTCCCTCCTCCACACGCTGTTAAAAGACATAAAGAACCTATCGCCATTAAATGTAATGCACGCATATTTTGCTCCTGAATCCCTGAATCCCCATGCGAAAAATTGGCTCATCATTGACTGACATTATGGCCTATTTATTGTTGCATTACGGTATTCACGTATTATATTTTTCTGCTCTTTATTCAAAGTCTCCCATGGCCAAAATATTACCCCTATAGACGGGGCTTTTAATGAAGATTCAATATAATTTCTAAATTCTTGAAGGCTTA
>Ga0256845_1000604_pt1 | contig 33112 bp, 27 predicted proteins | sample RiftiametaG_FD_189101 | JGI IMG/M metagenome (GOLD analysis project Ga0256845, IMG submission 189101) | Tube worm associated microbial communities from hydrothermal vent at the East Pacific Rise, Pacific Ocean - Riftia | ecosystem: Host-associated > Annelida > Integument > Unclassified ...
CCTCAGAAATTTCTGCAAGATGTAATTGTCTTCGAGTTACTTTTACATTGGTCTTTCTAGGGAGAATTTTTAGGGCGAGTTTATGATTACAAGAAGAATTATGATTTTCAAGTCCTATGATGTTTACAGACCCACCTGTGTTTGCATGGGTTCGTTGAAAGTTATATATGTTTTCGAGAATCGAGAAATCAACTAATTTAGCTTCAGAAAAGTCAACCGTAACTTTAGATCCTGGTTGAATTCGAGCCATTAAATTTTCAATCTTTAAAGTTGCAAGAAAATTGGCAATACCTTTAATTTTTAAATTGCATGAACCGTCTTTGTTGGTGAAGAGGTGTGATCCTGAATAGAATATCATCTTAAAAAACTGTCTTATTGGTACCATTGATAAAAGCCAGTGAATTAATAATGCCAATGCCAACCCTCCGAAAATACCAATTAGTAAATCAGTAAATAAAGTAATGACCAATGTGCCAGTAAAGAAAATCAATTGCTCAGGGCCATAGCTATAAATGTGTTTAAACACTTTAGGCGATGTTAGTTTATATCCAGTGTATATCAGAAGTATGGCAAGGGCACATAAAGGTACCATTCTGATAAAAGGTGTTAAGATGAAAATAAACAGTAGGAGTAGAAGACCATGATATAGATTTGACCATTTGGTTTTAGCATTATTATGCACATTAACAGAAGATCTGACAATTACAGTAATGATAGGTAAGCCTCCAATTGCACCAGATAACATTGTACTTATTCCAATGCCTATGAGATCCTTGTCTAAATTGGTTTTTCGTTTATAAGGATCAAGTTTATCTACAGCTTTGCTACCTACAAGAGATTCTATACTAGAAATTAGTGTAATGGATAAAACGGATGTCCAAAAAGGGAAGGTATGTATTTTAGAAAAATCAGGATAAAGAATAGCATCTAATGGATTGTTTGGTAGGTTAATTAATAAATCTGGACCAATCAGATAATCATTACCTAAAAGTGTACGAGTTTGGGGTTCAAAAAAATTGAACAGAAAAACAAAAGGGATTGACAAAAGTAATAGCCAAATGGGTGCAGGTATTAAATGAAATAATTTATAACTGAGTCGTGATTGGAAAATTAACAGCAGAAGCCCTGTAAAAGAGATAATGCCAACAAAAGGATTCATATTTGGAATTTGACGAACTGCATCTACGAGTGTTCCAACAATTTCGTTAGAAGCTGAAACTGTACCTAGCGCAATATGAATTTGTTTAGCAATGATAATAACACCAATAGCGGCAAGTATTCCGTGAACTACGGTGCTATGAAAAAGGTCTGCAAACTTTCCTAGTTTAAGTAAACCCAACAAAACCTGTAAGCCACCTGAAACTACAATTGCTGCTAAAACATAATGTAAAGCATGTCCTGATCCATCATCTAGTGCCATAACAGAAGAGAGAATAACTGCAATTAACCCTGCAGCTGGTCCATTAATTGCGAGATGACTACCTCGAAAGAAAGTAGTAACCACACCACCAATAACTGCGGACAAAATCCCGGACATAGGAGGAAGTCCAACATGAAGTGTCATTCTCTACATAGACATCAGCGTAAATTGAAGTCGATATAAAAAGAGTAAAAATAACAATGTAAGTTTTCATAGACTTAGTTCTTAATGCACCACAATGTACTTGTTGTTCGCGTTTAAATCCTTCGGTAAACTCAGGATAAATTAATCTTACGTGTTATTAAACGAAAATACATTTTTTCTTTTTAAAGTCAAGTTTAAAATCATCATTGCTCCAAAATCTCTCTCACAGCATTTTCGTAAGCTCTTATATTCTTTGCTTTTTTAATTTTCTTGAATGCTTTTCGTGGGTTCTCAAAAGTAGAAGCAAAATATTCCCAAAAGGAATACATCTTTAATAAAGTATGTTTGTCGCCCGATAAATATTCACTGTATTCGTAATATAGGGTATCATGAAATTTACTAAATACTTCAATTCTGTTTTCAGGGTAGGAAGTAGTATTGTTTTTAATCATATTGGGTAAAAATGGATCGGCAATTAAACCTCTACCAATCATAAAATGATTGACACCCGGAAAACGTTCTCTTACATTGTTATAACTTTCTACAGAAGTAATATCACCGTTGTAGTAGAGTAGATGTTTGGTAATGTCTAATGCTTTTTGGAAGCCTTCTAAATCAACGCCACCTTTATACAGTTGTTTTCCTAAACGAGCATGGATGGCTATATTTTTTAGAGGGTAATTATCTAAAATAGGTAAAGCATTTAGTATTTCTTCCCGGTTTTCATAACCCAAACGCATTTTCATAGATACTAGAATATCAGATTCAGAATGTACTTTTTTTAAGATTTCATTTATCTTTTCAGTTTCACAAATTAATCCAGACCCCATACCACGTTTAGTAACCATAGGGTAGGGACAACCCAAATTCCAATTGAGTTCATTGTAACCTAATTCCTGAACATATTTAGCTACAAACAAAAACTCATCGGCACTGTTAGTCATTATTTGAGGAATAAGCTCTTTTACAGTGTTGTTCTTTTTGAGTAAATCCCTTTCGTAAGCGGGTTTTATTTTAAACTTTCCGTTTAATCGTATGTAGGGAGCGTAAAAGGTATCTATTCCTGCAAAGTATTTATCAAAAGCATTTCTAAATCTGAAATCGGTAAATCCTTGTAATGGAGAAGAAAGTAAGGTAATACTCATGTTGTTTTTATTATTTGTCATCCGATGTCATCCTGAGCCTGTCGAAGGGTAGTCGAAGGAGATTACAAATCAAAGTGATGAATCTTTTTATTAGTCAATAATTTATGAAATAGATTCTTCACTTCATTTAACAGTTTCTTTGTGTGCACTTCGATAAACTCAGTGTGACAAAGAAAGTTAAATTTTGTTCAGAATGGCATTATAGAGTTAAGCTGTTACGCTTAGTTCATAAACGTCTAAATTGAAAAAACCTGCTGCAGCTATTAAATGGTCTAAAATGTCTGATTGTATTCCTTCGTATTTAACCCATTCAGTAGTTTTAGCAAAACAGTAAATTTCTAACGGTAAACCGTATTGGTTCGATTGTAATTGCCTAACCATTAGGGTCATGTTTTCATTTATTTCGGAATGGTTTTTTAAATATAATTCTGCATATTGTCTGAAAACACCAATATTAGTAAGATTTCTACCATTAATAGTCTCTGCTTTATCAATGTTTAAAGAGTTGTTAGATACCTCAATTTCTTTTTGACGCTCACTAATATAAGGTTCTATTAATTGAAATTTCTTGAATTTTTCGAGCATTTGGATATCTGTAAAAGTGATACTTGCAGGGCGAATATAAATATGACGCTTTATTCTTCTAGCACCAGTTTCTTGCATTCCTCTCCAATTTTTAAATGAATCGGAAACCAATGCATAAGTTGGAATAGTGGTAATGGTATTGTCCCAGTTTTTAACTTTAACGGTATTGAGCGTGATTTTTATAACATCTCCATCCGCACCGTATTTACTCATTTCTACCCAATCGCCAACCCTAACCATATCGTTAGTCGCAATTTGAATACTTGCAACAAAACCTAAGATGGTATCTTTAAAAATTAAGAGTAAAATGGCGGTCATTGCACCAAAAGCACCTAATAAATAAACAGGGGATCGTCCTAAAATAATTGATAAAATGAAAATCCCTGTAACAAAATAACAAACTAATTTAGCCAACTGAAAATAAGATTCAATAGGTTTGTCTTTAAACCTTTTAGCATTAGAAAAATAATATTCAAGAGCGTTAAATACAGAAACTGCTACCATCAACAATAGTATGATGATATAAATGTGTACAGCTTTTTCTGCAATTGAAGTTAAAAAAGGGAAATCTATCAATATGAAATTTAGACTCCAATTTACAATTACAGCAGGAATAACGTGAGCTAACTTCGCAAAAACTCGTTTTTCTATTAATACATCATCCCACTTGTTTTTCGTTTTTGTAAAGATTTTTCGTACTCCTTCACGCATTATTTTTTTTGCGATGAAATCAACAATAAATAACAATACAAATAAGATAAACAGCATAATAAGTAGCCGAACAAAAGGAGCCGCACTACTCGAAATACCTTTGCTAATTAACCAGGTTGAGAAATTATTAGTGATGGAAAATATGTTGTCAATCATAGTTCAAAGATAGAGAGATTAATTAAAATTCGGGATCAACTTCAATTTTCATTATTTTTTTAGTTACAGGATGAGTAAATTGAATGAAACCCGCGTGTAAATATAATCGGTCAGCAAATTTACCATACATATCATCTCCAAGAATAGGGATGTTTAAACCTAATTGATGTGCCGAATGAACTCTAAGTTGGTGTGTTCTTCCTGTTACAGGATAAAAATATATCCGTGTTGTATTATTATTTCGTGAAATAACTTCCCAGTGAGTTAATGATGATTTTCCATCTTCATAACAAACCAATTGCCTTGGTCTGTCTTCAAGATCTGGGCGTAAAGGTAAATCAATAGTTCCTTTATCATCTTTTACAATGCCGTCTAATAAAGCTAGGTATCGTTTTTTAATTGAACGATCTATAAATTGCTTTTGCAATATTTTGTGTGTTGCTAGTGATTTTGCAATGAGCATAATACCTGAAGTTTGCATGTCTAATCGATGAACTGTTAATGGACCTGTAGCTTTAGGATATTTATCTTTCATTCGCTGATAAACAGAATCTTGAATATTTACTCCAGGAACAGATAATAATTCTGCAGGCTTATTAATGACCAGCATATGCTCATCTTCAAATAGTGTTGTTATTTCAATGTCTTCTCCCAGATTTTTTAACATGGGGTTTTCATCAATAGCTAAACCTTTAAGCATGTGTCCTAAAATAGGTTTGCACTTTCCTTGGCAAGCAGGGTAGTAGTTCTTATGTTTTCTAATTTCTGATTTTGGAGATTTTCCCCACCAAAATTCAGCAAGAGCGATTGGCTTTAAATTATGTTTAAATGCATAATGTAATAATTTAGGCGCAGCACATTCACCAGCAGCGGCAGGAGGTCTTTGTAAGGCGGTTGCTGCAAAAATATTTAATAAACTCTTCGTCTCACCATTAGCATTTAAAAAATTATACTGCTCAAACAATTGTTGTTGTAAACTAGCAGATTTCGCTTGTCTTTCGTTTTTTAATGAAGAGATCTTGTTTGAAATGGGGGTAATTATTTCTTTTAAAGCATTTATTTTTTCATTCCAATGCTGAGTTAAGTGGGTAATGTAGAATTTTTTATTAGCGCTTTCTTGTTTTAGCTTAGTGCAAAGTATGGTGAATTCATCTCCAAAAATGCTGATTTTTGCTTCATTACGAATTTCGTCTCTTTTCTTTTTAGCTTCGGTACTTCTTTTTTTAGCTTCAGCTATATCTATGTTTATAGCCTCTTGCAATTCTTTTAATCGCTTAAGGTTAGCAATGTATTCAGGTTGTTTTGTTAAGTTGTTTATTTCAAGTATTAATTGATTTACTTCTTTAATTCCTGAATTGAAAAAACCATCAACAGTAATTATATCAAATACAGGAGGTACAAGTTGTTGATGTTCATTAGAATCAAAAAGTTTGCCTGATACTGCAGAAATATAACCGATTTCTTCTTTATTATCTTGAACCACTAATACACCAAACATTTTACCAATTTCTTCTTCATTGGTTTCTTTGCTTAGTCCAAATTGTTCGTCCCAACCAGGTTGTTCGGATAAATATGCTTGTAGTTCTTCCGTTGCTAAAATAGCAAGGGAGTGAGGTTTGTAGTAAAAAGGAAAAGTGAATCGCTCAGGTAATGTATCGTTTTTTACATTAGCTTTAAAAGGAGTGAAACACTTTTCTTCAGAGTACATATTGTTTTAGTTTTTCTTCGTTGCGCAACGGTATAAAAAAGAGTTGAATAAATGTCGTTTTCCAAATCTATTCTGTTTGTCAGAGTTATATAGTTTTAAATAAACATTGTGAGGAACACCAAAATATTCATAAACGCTACCATCTAAAAAACTAACTTCTAAGATTTGTTTTTTATACATTAGCCCTTCAATTCTAGTATTCATTGTAGCTGTATAATCCTCTAGTTGAGAAGTATGTGTTTCGGAAGAAATACTTACCAAAAAATGATAAGCTTCTATAAGCTCCGTGCTTTTAGTTTCTGCTACAGCTAATTTTTCAGCATCGTTATTAAATTTATCAGGATGCCATTCTTTCATAAAACCTCTATAAGTTTTTTTTAGTTCCTGAAGTGTTGTCTCTTTACTAGCATTATACTGCTTTCTGTAAGTTGTAATACGTTGCATGTTTGTGGTTTAAAAAAAGCCTCTCGAATTTATTTCGAGAGGCTTTTGTTTGAGAATAATGTTTTTTAAGCGAAAATTTCGTTTGCAGCAAAATGGAAGTTTCCTTCGATTTCAGCATTCTCATCGCTATCAGAACCATGTACTGCATTTGCAGCAATAGATTCAGCATATTTTTTTCTAATTGTTCCTTCAGCAGCATCAGCAGGGTTAGTAGCACCAATTAAAGTTCTAAAATCTTCCATTGCGTTATCTTTTTCTAAAATAGCAGCAACGATAGGTCCACCTGACATGTAATCAACTAACTCTCCGTAAAAAGGTCTTTCTTTATGTACTTCGTAAAACTCTCCAGCTTTTTCTTTAGAAAGTTGAGTGTATTTCATTGCAACGATTTTAAATCCTGCATCGTTAATCATTTTTAAAATTCCACCAATGTAGTTTTTTTCAACTGCATCAGGCTTTATCATTGTGAACGTTCTGTTTGTTGCCATTATATTATGTTTTATTTTTTGACTAGTAAATTGGCGGCAAAAGTAGGTGTTTTAAGTGATTATTGAATAATGATTAATGATTATTTTTAGTTTAGTGAATATTCAATCAGGTAGATACCTTCAAACATCTTTCTTTTATCTTTCAGTAAAACAATCTTTAGTCTTTTTTCTCAGAAACTGTTTTCACATTATCTTTAGTAACTCTTTCAATTAACAATCTTTTAGGATCAATACTCGCTTTAGCTGGTAAGCTATCCACTTCAAAGGTAAAGTTCATCTCATTTTCATTAAATAAGACTCTTTTATAAAACATTAAAACCTCTTCGTTATCGTCAGCATACACACCAATATCAACCCAATCATTTAATTTTACTTTTGTTTCTTTACCTATGGTATCTGCTTTTATTTTATAAGCTTCAATATCCATGGATACTTCATATTTTCCGTTCGCTAATTCTGTATAGTTTGCTTCTTTTAAACGGTAATCATACAAGGTAATTTCTTTAAACCAATCTGTAATTAAATAGTTTAAAGAATCAGGAACTTGAGGTTCTAAATGTCTTAAAAAATCTAATGATGTAGGGTAGGGAGGTTTTGCATAACGATACTCTTCTAAAAAGCTTTTTAGTGCATTATTGACTTTATCTTCACCAATATAATCCTGTAAAGCATACATGATTACACTTCCTTTACCATAATGAATATAGGTTTGATTTTCAACTTTATACAATGGTAATTCTTTTTTAGTTTCACCACTTCTACCTCTTAAATATCGATTAAAATCATACTTTAAAAAGTCTTTCATTTTAATATCATTATCCAATTCATTTTTCATCACCATTAATGAGGAATATTCAGCAAAACTTTCTGAGAACATAGTTGCTCCTTGCATTTTAGCTCCAATAACCTGATGTGCCCACCACTGGTGTGCCATTTCATGCGCAATTACAGCATCAATTACATTGTTGTCATCTTCATTTTCTAAGTTGGTTATAAATCCAAATGACTCAGAATAAGGCATTGTACCAGGAAATGCTTGTGCAAATGTAGAATAACGAGGAAATTCAACAATCCTTGCCTGTTTATGATAATAAGGCCCAAAGTTTTTCGTGTAATATTTCAATGATCTTTCTATTGCAGATAACATCATGTCTATATTATAATTATGTGCTTTATCATAATAAACTTCAATATCAATTCCATTCCATTTTTTACGAGCTACTTCGTAACGTGCCGACATAAAGTTGAAAAAATTTTGAGCTTTATAATCAGTTTTATAATGGTAGTAATTCCTATCATTTTCGGTCGATTCATTTAAAAGACTTCCAGGAGCAACTGCTAATTGGTCAGATGAAGTAGAAATATAAGTTTCTACATTTACCCAATCAGAAGCTCCATCAGATAGATAATTGGAATAGCAGTTTTCATTACAATTAGCCTCTAATTTTGGCATTCTGTTTTTAGGTTTTAGATCAAATTTCTTCCTGTCATTTTTGTCACTAATCTCATAACCTTCATTATATCCGAATGAAGGGAGAACAGAGAAGTTATTAATGAATGTTCCATTACGAGCAATGCTAGTGTTGTGTACTTCATTTTCAAATCCATAACTAGTATATGAAGCTTCTGTAATAACTGCTATTTTCTTTCCTGGAGCTAAAGGCTGGTCTAACTGATAGATTAAATAACCTAAATCTTTATCTTCAAACACTAGCTTTGCATTTTTGATGTGGATTTTCATATTCCAAGAATCATTAATAGTATAATGGAGTGAATCAATAGGTTGATTTGTCATATTTTCAATTATCAATCCAGCTTTTGCCAAAAGTTTTCTTTCTTCAGGGAAGATATCAATGTAATATGTGGCATCAGTAATTTTTGGTTGAGCTATATCTTGATATTTTTTATACTGTTTTTCGTAATTAACTTGCCCTTGTTCTGTAGCTTCTATAGATTTATATTTATTTAAAACTTGAGTGTTGTAATAAACAAAACTTGCAGTAGCAACCCATAAAATAGTAATAGTAGCTAAACCAAAAACGTAATTAGTTGTTAAGTGTTTTTTAGCTGATTTAATTCTGTTTTTAAATCCAAATGTTACACCTCTTACCCATATTAAACCTGAAATGGCTAAGAATAATACTCCAAATAAAATCCAATAGAGATTAAACCAATTTGATGCTGATAGTGCAGCTCCAAAACTATTCATATCCGAATAAGTGAAAAATGAAGATGAACCTAAGTTTACCATGTTTGATTGCCATTCAAAAATTAGCATAAGAATATCTAACATAAACAGCAGTAATATTGATGCAAAATAACCGATATACTTATTATTAATAACTACTTGTATAAATACTAATATCGAAGACCAAATAACATATCTAGGCAAAGCAGTATATATAAAGTCTTGGATATAAATACTGATCTCAAAATTTGTATACCCATTTAACAATTGGTATAGCATTGATGCGATAATGAAAAATACATTTAACAGTGATGTTACACATATTAACGAAATTGTTTTTGCTAATAAGGAGATAAAAGAACCATGAGGAGTAGCATCAATTACTTCATTTATTTTGCTTCCTCGGTCTCTCCATACCAATTCGCCACTAAAAAACACCATGATAATGATTACAAAAATGCCTGTTATTCCATCAATAGCATCAATCATTTTATAGGTAACAGGGTAAGATTGTAGTCCAAAATATTCAAAGCCTCCAATAAGAGTAGAGATTAAAATTATAGCACTGAATAAAAACAATATTTTAAAAGTGGTGCTTTTAATGATACTGAAAAAGTTAATGCTAAAAAAACTGATAAATTGCTTGAGTGTAGTACTTGTATTAAACAGTATAGAAAGAACTGGAGCAGTTGAAATAATTTTAATATCTTCGTTTATACTTTTGTTTTTACTCTTTTTCACCTTTTTATTTTTGCTAATAAAACTGAAAGAAAAGTAAGAAGCAAGAAGAATTAGAATACCAACTGAAGACCATATTAATCGGTTAACTAATAATAGGCCATTAAACCCAACGCTAATAGTGTTTTTTTCAATAGAAGTATAATATTTGGCGTCAAGACCATAAGCTCTAATTCCAAAAATATCAGTTAATGCAGCTATAGATTCATTATCAAAATCAGAAAGCAAGGTTCCCGATACTAAATATCCGATAATAAGAATTAATGTTCCTACAAAAGAGATAACTGTACTCTTCCATTTATTAGCCATCGCAAAAGTAATTGCTCCTGCAAAGAACATATTGGGTAAAATGAACAGTAAATAATTATTAGTAAAAGAAGCCAAGTAAAAATCACCAATCCTATCCGCATCAAGCATTCCAAATGCTGGACCTAATACTGACCCTAATAAAAAACCAAGAAAAACTCCTAGTAATGGAATTGTAGAAAGGATTAAAGCACCTAAAAATCGACCAAAATAATAACCTGATTTAGAAATAGGGGTACTAAATATAATTTCATTAAAATTGTTATTGTAATCTCTTAATGCTGCATTATTAAAGAATGCAGTAGCTATCATCAAACCAAAAATGGACATGATTCCAGAATACATTGTAATAATATGGGGGGCATTTTTAAGTACATTTCCAACTGTACCTCCAATAACAACATTATCGCTGGCAACAGCAAAAAAGACTAATAAAGTCATTACGAATAAGAAGATGTAGACCATTGGTCTTTTTAATCCTCCAATCAATTCTTTTATAAAAAATTCTTTAAACATCTTTTGAAAAGGTTTATGAGGTTAAATCGTTTATTAATGTAGAAACTTCTTCAGATCTATTAATTTTAGTGAAGAAAACATCTTCTAAATCTGGTTGTACACTTTCAAATCCTGCACCAGGATTAGTATCACTTAATACGTGTATCAATGGTTTTCCTGCTACCATTTTGTCAGAAATTACGGTGTAATTAGATTGGTATTCAGCAATTTCAGAACGTTCAATAATTTTTTGCCAAACTTTACCGTTTAACTCATTAATAACAGTTTGTGGTGAGCCCTGGTAAACCATGCTACCATTATTCATTATAGCCATATTAGAGCATAATTCTGTTACATCTTCAACAATATGAGTAGAAAGGATGATAATTACATCTTCAGCAACATCAGCAAGTAAATTGTGAAATCTGTTTCTTTCTCCAGGATCTAAACCCGCTGTAGGTTCGTCAACAATAATCAATTTAGGAGAACCTATTAATGCTTGAGCAATACCAACACGCTGTTTCATTCCTCCAGAAAAACCTTTTACACTTTTATCACGTTGGTCATAAAGATTTACTTTTTGCAATAAATAAGAAACGAGTTCTTTTCTTTCTTTACCGTTTGTAATTCCTTTTAAAATAGCAATATGATCTAATAACTGATAAGCAGTTATTTTTGGATAAACACTAAACTCCTGAGGTAGATACCCCAATACTTTTCTTAATTCGGTTGGGTTTTTAAATATATCAATATCATCTAAAAAAGCAGAACCACTATCAGCTTCTTGTAAAGTTGCTAATGTTCTCATTAAAGAAGATTTACCAGCCCCATTAGGACCTAACAAACCAAACATTCCGTTAGTTAGTTCAATACTAACTCCATTTAGTGCTTTTACACCATTAGGATATGTTTTTGTTAAGTTATTAATTTTAAGTGTTGCCATGCTATTAATTTAATTAAGTAAATATCAAATATATAAATAAAGACGACTACGTATATTTAAAAGTTACACCAACGGTTAAAAAACTTTGATAAGCGGTTATTTTGTAATTTTGAAGATAATGAATTACGAAGATTTCCATAAAGAAGTAAAATACCGAACCAGTAGGAGTGGCGGTGCTGGTGGTCAGAACGTAAATAAGGTTTCTACTAAGGTTGAGCTAATGCTTGATGTAGATGCTTCATTGGTTTTAACTGAAAGAAGAAAAACAATTATAAAAGAAAAATTAGCGAATAAAATATCACAAGATGGAATACTGTCTTTAAAGTGTGATGAGACTAGAAGTCAGTTATCCAATAAAGAAATTGTTTTTGAACGATTTGTTAACCTGATAAAAACTGCGTTAACTCCTGTTAAAAAAAGAAGACGAACAAAACCAAGTAGATCATCAGTAAGAAAACGATTGGATAACAAAAAGAAACACTCTCAGAAAAAATCAGATAGAAAATTTAAGGGGGAATAAAATAATTGGCCTCTGAGCGGAGCCGAAGAGAAAGTAATTATTTTACTTCATTTCGGCTCCGCTCAATGAGCAAAACATTAATTTTACGACATGAAAATAGAATTCTATAAATATCAAGGCACAGGGAATGATTTTGTTATGATTGATAATCGTAATAATATTTTTGATAAGAACAATTTAAAAGCTGTTCAACAACTTTGTGATAGACGTTTTGGGATTGGTGCAGATGGATTAATCTTAATAGAAAATATTGAAAACTTAGATTTTAATATGATCTATTTTAATGCTGACGGAACGCAAAGTTTTTGTGGAAACGGAAGTCGATGTGCGGTTGCTTTTGCCAAATATTTAGGAATTATAGAAAAACAAGCGATGTTTTTATCTACGGATGGAGAACATGAAGCTTGGGTTAATGATGAAGGAGAGGTTTCTTTAAAAATGCACGATGTAGAAAGTATTGAGAAAGGAGAAGATTACTATTTTATTGATACAGGTTCGCCACATTACATTGTAAATGTGAATGATGTAAAGGCTGTTGATATTAAAAGTGAAGGGGCAGCTATTCGTTATAATGATCGATTTAAAGCAGACGGAACAAACGTGAATTTTGTAAAGTACAGAGATAATGAGTTAGATATTAGAACTTACGAAAGAGGTGTGGAAGGTGAAACACTGTCATGCGGAACAGGTGTTACCGCTGCAGCTTTGAGCTTGGTAGATAATCAACATTTAAGCTCAGGAGTTATTCATGTAAATGCAGTTGGCGGAAAGTTAAAAGTAGGATTTAAACGAAATGGAAACGTGTTTAGCGATATTTGGTTAATCGGCCCAGCTACTTTTGTTTTTAAAGGAGAAATCGAATTGTAATGTCATTCTCAGCTTGACTGGGAATCTATATAAATTATGAGTAAGTATTCTATTAAAATAACATCAACTATAACTGAAGAAAAACTCCAAAACGGAATGTTTATCTTTATTTATAGAGCTACACGTATTCCGCCACATATCGGAATTATAACGAATGGTTTGTTGTATGATATAACCGCTGTTGGTCCAAATATTGAATTGCCAGTTTTGGAGTTTTATAGAACAGCTCTTAAACGAAAAACCGAAGTATTGTTTGTGGAGTTAAAGAACTCTAATTTGGACACCAATAAAATTATAGGAGAGAAAGTTAAAAAGCATTGGAAAGTAACGACTAAAACGAGTTGTTTAGCTCCTGTAAAAGAATTTTTAGAAGAAACTTATAAAATTGATGCATCATCTTCAAATTTTATATTTGACTTACTACCTGTTTTATATAAAGGAAATGTTATTGAGGCTGTCTCTGAAATAAATCTTTCTAAGAAAATAAAAGATAATGTTTTTGAGTTGACTAAATACACGCAAAAAGACATTGAGAATTGTATTGCAGCATTAAATAGAAAAGAAAAATTTACGTGTTAACTGGCCAGCATATATTTTTAAGAGACCTTCAATCAGATGATACTGAAGTAATGTTGAGGTGGGAGAATGATACAGAGAACTGGAACGTTAGCGGAACAACAAAACCTTTTACAAAGTCTGAGATTAAAATTTTTGTTAGTGTTAAACCAAACTTAGAACTAAATGAACAATTACGTTTTGTAATTTGTTTAAACGATTCAGAAAAACCAATAGGAACATTAGATCTGTTTGAGTTTGATATTCAAAAAAAAACTGTAGGAATAGGAATTTTAATAGCAGAAAAAGAATATAGGAATAAAGGTTATGCCGAAGAGGCTTTAAATCTTGTTATTGCTTATTGCAGAAATGAACTAACCCTTGTTAATCTTTTCTGTAACATCCAAAAAGACAATACAACAAGTATTCGTTTATTTGAAAAGTGTGGATTTCAATTTATCGAAGAACGAATATTGAATGAAGAAGCCGTTAATTATTGTGAATTAAAATTGTAGCTCCCTGAGTGGAGCCGAAAGGAAACGAATTAAAAAATGCTAAAAAAAATAATCATATCCATATTCTTAATTGTTGTATTTGTTGGAGCTTATATTGCTTACGATATGTATCAACAAGTATATCAACCGAATGTGACACTTGAAAATGCGACAGATAAATATTTTTATGTGCATTCCGATTATGGGTTTGATGATATTGTTCATGATTTATACGAAAAAGGATACATTATTAATCGAGAATCTTTTGAGTTTGTTTCAGAGAAAAAATCAGGGTTTAAAAGTAATATTCATTCAGGAAGGTATTTGTTAGAAGAGGGAATGAGTAATAATGAATTGGTTGATTTATTTCGCTCAGGAGAAACTGTTCCAGTTAAAGTTACTTTTAATAATGTGCGTACTAAAAATGATTTAGCAGGGAAAATCGCTAAAAACTTAGAGTGTGACAGTGCTGAAGTGTTAGCTTTAATAAGCGACAAAGAATTCGTTGCCAAGTATGGATTTAATACCACCACTATTTTGACCTTTTTTTTACCAAATACCTACCAATTTAATTGGGCAACCAATGCAGAAGAAGCTATAAAAAGAATGGCAACCGAATACAAAAAGTTTTGGACAGCAGAGCGCAAGGCAAAAGCAAAGAAACTGAACCTATCACAATCTGAAGTAGCTATTTTAGCTTCTATTGTGCAAGCAGAACAAACAGTGCATAGCGATGAAAGACCAAAAGTAGCAGGGCTTTACATTAATCGTTTAAGAATAGGAATGTTGTTACAATCTGACCCCACATTGGTTTATGGTTTAGGTGATTTTACAATAAGAAGGGTGTTAAACAAACACAAAGAAGTAAACTCGCGTTACAATACCTATAAATACAAAGGTTTACCTCCTGGACCAATTAACTTGCCCAACATTAAAAGTTTAGATGCAGTTTTAAATTATGAAAGCCACAAATATTTATATATGTGTGCTAAAGAAGATTTTAGTGGTTACCACAATTTTGCAAAAAATTACAACCAACATTTAATTTATGCTCGTAAATACCAACGGGAACTGAATAAAAGGAGGATTTATTAAATTGCATAAAATTTAAGTTGTAAAATGAGTAACGAAATAACAATACCACAAGAAATCATACAAAATAAGATTTATCTTGTTAGAGGTCAGAAGGTGATGTTAGATAGAGATTTGTCAGAACTTTATGGCGTAGAAACGAAACAATTGAAAAGGCAGGTTAGGAGAAATATTTCTCGATTTCCTGACGATTTTATGTTTGAATTAACGAAAGAAGAGAACGAATCTTTAAGGAGTCAATTTGGCACCTTAAACAGAGGTGAACATTCTAAATATCCACCAATGGCTTTTAGCTATGGGTCGATAAAATAACGAAGCAATGTGATAACAGAAAGATTTTCAAATTAATAGGTTGAACCTAAACTACTTCTTCAATAAAATGTTAAATTTACCTTCTTTCAAAAAAACAGATAACATGACAAAAATAAAATTCGGAACAGACGGGTGGAGAGCAATTATAGCTAAAGAATTTACAGTTGACAATGTAGCGAGAGTTACATTGGGAGCAACGGAATGGTTAAAGCAAAATTTTGATAACCCTTCGATAGTGGTTGGGCATGATTGTAGATTTGCAGGAGAGTTGTTCGCTGAGACAGTTGCAAAAGTGTTCGCTAATGCAGGTGTGAAAGTGTATTTAGCAAAAGGACCAGTTTCCACTCCTATGATTTCTTTAGGTACATTAGATCAAAAAGCTTCTTTAGGAATTGTAATTACAGCATCTCATAATCCGCCAAGTTATAATGGATATAAATTAAAAGGACATTTTGGAGGGCCATTATTGCCTAAAGAAATTCAAGAAGTAGAAGATTTAATTCCTGATACCAATTCGGTAGATGTGGATGGATTAGAGTTAGAAGATTTTATTGCTAAAGGTTTGGTGGAGTATATTGATTTAGAAACAATGTATGTAAACCATGTAGAGGCTAATTTTGATATGGATGCTATTCGTAATTCCGAGATGAGCTTTGCTTATGATGCAATGTATGGCTCAGGACAAGATGTAATGAGAAGGTTATTGCCAGATATTGATTTTTTACATTGTGATCATAATCCTGGGTTTAATGGAACAGCTCCAGAGCCAATCCATAGAAATTTAGGTGAGTTCTCTGATATGATTAAATTATCAGAAGGAGATATTGATTGTGGATTAGCTACAGATGGTGATGCTGATAGAATAGGGTTGTATGATAGTAAAGGGGAATTTGTAGATTCTCATCATATTATTTTATTACTAATTAAATACTTGGTAGAGGAGAAAAAGATGACAGGAAAAGTGGTGAATGCTTTTTCAGTTTCCCCTAAAGTAAAAAAGATGTGCGACCATTACGGTATAGAATATCAAGTAACCAAAATCGGATTTAAATACATTGCTGGAATTATGTTAACCGATGATGTGTTATTAGGAGGAGAAGAATCTGGAGGGATTGCGACTAAAGGTCACATTCCAGAGCGAGATGGAATATGGATGGGATTAATCATTTGGGAATACATGGTTAAATCAGGTAAAACATTAGAAGAGTTAATAGAGGCAGTTTATGAGATTGTAGGTTCATTTAAGTTTGAACGTATTGATATGCATTTAAAAGAAGAAGAGAAAATAGCTATTGTTGCTAAGTGTGAAAATGATGAATTTAAGTCATTTGGAGATTTAGAGGTGCGAAGAGTTGAAACCATAGACGGATTTAAATATTTCTTTGATAATGATGAATGGGTAATGATTAGAGCTTCAGGTACTGAACCAGTTTTAAGAACTTATGCAGAATCAGCTACAACTGAAGGAGCTTTTGAAATACTTAAAAAAGTACATGCAGAATTTAAGAAGTAATAGTGCATTTTGTCACTCTGAGAAATGTCACACTGAGTTTATCGAAGTGTTGTCGAAGTGTAAGACAAAATAAAGTTACGTAAAGAATGAACAATAAAATTGAACATAGCTTTTTAAAATCAGCGTTAACGCTTGATAACCCTTTTCTTTCTACTGAAGATTTTATGACTTGGTTGGAGGAGAAGAAAGCGAATGTAAATCATAAAATCACACCAATTAAATTCTCTGAAATGAGTAATTGGGGTTTTAATGCTGAAACTGGGAATTTAGAACATGATTCTGGCAAGTTCTTTTCTATAGAAGGCATAAGTGTAAAAACCAATTGGGGTACTGTTGCTGAATGGTCGCAACCTATAATTAACCAACCAGAAATTGGTTTTTTAGGGATTATTACTAAAAAGATAGATGGTGTATTGTATTTTTTGATGCAAGCCAAAATTGAGCCTGGTAATATTAATGCAGTTCAGCTTTCACCAACCTTACAAGCTACAAAGAGTAATTATACACAAGTTCATAAAGGGAATCCGCCACTTTATTTAGAATATTTCTTAGAAGAAAGGGAAGATGTTACCATTCTGCTCGATCAATTACAATCAGAACAAGGAGCACGGTTTCTAAAAAAACGGAATAGAAATATTATAATTGAAGTTGATAGTGACATAGAGGTTAAAGAAGACTTCTGTTGGTTGACTTTAGGGCAGATAAAACAACTGTTAACGTACGATAATGTAATTAACATGGATACCAGAACCGTAATATCTGGTATTCCGTTCGGAAACTTAGAAACCTTAAAAGAAATAGGAAGTACCAATCAATCTGCGATGTTGCTTTCGGAATTAGATGAGAATAACGCTTTAAATAGCATAGAAACGATTATTTCTTGGATTACTAAGCATAAGGCTTTTGTGGAGTTAGATGTTAAGCAGATACCTTTAAATAGCATTTCTGATTGGACAAAGGATGACTTGGCAATCTACCATAAAGACAAAAAGTACTTTTCGGTAATTGCAGTTCGTGCAGAAATAGGAAATAGAGAAGTCCATAGTTGGACACAGCCTTTGGTTAAATCTGCACAAGAAGGAATGATTGCTTTTATTATTAAAAAGATAAATGGTGTTTATCACTTTTTGGTACAAGCCAAGTTAGAAAGTGGCAACTTTGATATTATTGAATTAGCGCCAACAGTGCAATGCCTAACAGGTAATTACAGGAAAGGTAAAAACGAATATGAAGTGGCATTTATTGATTATGTGTTGAATCCAGAAGCAAACAATGCAACAGTAAAACACAGTTCATTTCAATCAGAAGAAGGAGGGCGTTTTTTCGAAGAACAGAATAAAAATATAATTATTGAAGTAGGAGATGATTTTGATGTGAATGTGCCAGATAAGTATATGTGGATGACCTTACATCAGATTAAAACCTTTATAAAGTTTAATAACTATCTCAATATACAATCAAGGAGTTTATTGTCAACGATTAAGTTTGTTTAGATGAGTAAATTAAAAATAGGAGTTTTAGGATGTGCTAACATTGCAAGACGCAGTGTTATCCCTGCGATTAAAAGCATAGCTGAATATGATTTAGTAGCTATTGCTAGTAGAACACAAACTAAAGCAGCTGAGTTTGGGATTGAGTTTAATTGTGAAGCAGTAGAAGGTTATCAAAATCTCTTAGATAGAGAAGATATTGATGTTATCTACATGCCATTGCCAACAGGGTTGCATGAGGAGTGGGTAATTAAAGCGTTAGAAGCTGGCAAACATATTCTTATTGAGAAATCATTAGCAATGAATTATGAATCAGCTAAACGGATGGTTGATTTAGCTCGTCAAAAAGGTTTGTTGATTATGGAAAATTTTATGTTTTTGTACCATGGTCAGCACCAATTTGTAAAAGAATTAATTGATAAAGGTGAAATAGGAGCGTTGAGGTGTTTTAGAAGTTCTTTCGGGTTTCCACCTTTAGATGGGGATAATTTTAGATATAACGCAGCTTTAGGGGGAGGTTCGTTGTTAGATGCAGCAGCTTACACAGTAAGAGCTTCGCAATTATTTTTAGGAAGTGATATTTGGGTAGAAGGAGCTACCTTAAGTAATATAAATACAGAAGTTGATTTGTTTGGAGGAGCTTTCTTGAAATCTGAAAATGGGATGTTTGCTGAGGTAGCTTTTGGTTTCGATAATTTTTACCAATGTAATTATGAAATTTGGGGAAGTAAAGGGAAAATAACAGCACAAAGAGCATTTACTCCTGGTGAAAATTTTACTCCAACTATTACTTTAGAAAAACAAGGGGAACTATTTGATTATAAAATAGATATTGAAAATCATTTTGTAAATATTTTAAATGAATTTAAGCGTTGTGTACTTCAAAATGAGGTTGAAACGAAGTATGAAGAAATACTAAATCAAAGTAGATTGTTGCAAGAGTTAAGAGATAAAGCAAACTAAGAAGATGAGTGAAGAAAGACAATTTGATAATTTTGATGAACATGCTAAAGACTATCGTAAAACACACGATAAGTCAGTAGAAATGAGTGGTGCTGATAGCGATTACTTTAGTGAATATAAAATTATTGAACTTCAAAAATTTGAAGATGCTAATCAATCGTTGAAAATCTTAGATTTTGGTTGCGGAGATGGGAATAGTTCTGTTTATATCAGAAAACACTTTCCAAATGCTACAATTTCTGGTACAGATGTATCCGAAAGTAGTGTGAATATTGCTAACAATAGAAATATTACAAATGCTATTTTTAAACCTTATGATGGAAAAATACTTCCTTTTAATGAGGATGAATTCGATTTAGTTTTTACGTCAATGGTATTTCATCATATAGAGCATAAATTACACGAAGGTGTTTTAAAAGAAATTTATAAGGTTTTAAAAATAGGAGGAAGGTTTTATAATTTTGAACACAACCCAAACAACCCTTTAACCAGAAAGGTAGTTAGAGAGTGTGAGTTTGATGAAGATGCTGTATTATTGAAGCCATCATATAATAGAATGATTACGAATAAAAGTGGTTTGAAAATCGAACGGTTGAATTACACCTTGTTTTTTCCTCGTCATAAATTGTTTGAAATTTTCCTTGGATTAGAAAAAATGTTATCTTGGTGCCCTGTAGGAGCACAATATTATATTAGAGCAATAAAGTGACAGAACAAGTCGAAATATCAATAGTTAGCCCAGTTTATAGAGCTGAAGGCATCGTAGATAAATTAGTTGAGCGAATAATAAAGGCTGTCTCTAAATTAACTGATGATTTTGAAATTATCTTAATAGAAGATTGTGGTCCAGATAATTCTTGGCACAAAATTAAAGAAAACTGTAAAAAATATTCAGTTGTAAAAGGAATAAAACTTAGCCGTAATTACGGACAGCAACATGCTATACAAGCAGGTTTAGATGTTAGTACTGGTAAGTATGTAATTACGATGGATTGCGATTTACAAGACCAACCAGAAGAGATAGAAAAACTATTATCAAAAGCTAAAGAAGGTTATGAAATTGTTGTGGCTAGTCGTAAGAATAGGCAAGATGATTTTTTTAAGAAATTCGTATCAAGAGTATTTTATTCGACATTAGGGTATTTAACAGAAACCAAGCAAGATAGAACTGTTGCTAATTTTGTTTGTTACCATAGAAAAGCTGTTGAAGCGATGGCTAGGGTAAAAGATCATAATCGTTACTACCCAATGTTGCAGCAATTGGTTGGGTTTAATTATGCTAAAGTGGAAATTGAGCATGCAGAACGAGAAGATGGACAATCCTCTTATTCGTTTAGTAAACGATTAAGGTTAGCAATGGATACTATTTTAACTTTTTCGGATAAACCATTACGATTAACAGTCAAATTTGGAGTATTGTTATCATTCCTTTCAATTTGTGCAGCAATTATAATGGTTGTTTTGTATGTTTTTAGCGATGTAAAAGCCGAAGGGTGGGCAAGTTTAGCATTATTACTTAGTTTTTTCTCAGGAATTATTATTTCGGTATTAGGTGTAGTTGGCTTATATGTTGGAAGAACTTTTGAAAGTGTAAAACAAAGACCAACCTACATTGTTCACGAAGAGATTAATTTGTAAATGAAAAAAGCAATATTATTTGGTGCTAACGGCTATTTAGGAAGACATATTGCTCATTTTCTAAAAGAACAACAAATTGAATTTATTCCTACAGGTAGTGCAGAAACTTCAATTGATAATTATGATAATTATCTTCAAATAGACATTACTAATAATGCAGATTTACAGCAATTAGATTTTAATGTTGATTATGTTTTTGCTTTTGCAGGATTAACGGGAACAGGTTCTTCTCCAGAAATAATAGAGAATTTCACAAAAGTTAATGAACAAGGTTTATCCAATATTATTGCTTGTTGCGAATCGGCTAATGTTGGGAGATTAATTTTCCCATCAACTCGTTTGGTTTATAAAGGAGTTGAAAATACACCACTAAAAGAGACTTCAGAAAAAGAAGCAAAAACGATTTATGCTAAAAATAAAATTGCTTGCGAAGAATTATTAGCTCAATCAAAAGTAGCTTATACCGTTTTCAGAATTTGTGTTCCTTATGGAAACTTAATGGATAGCAATTATTCTTACGGAACAATAGGTTTTTTTATCGGTAAAGCATCAAAAGGCGAGAACATAACTATTTATGGAGATGGTAGCTTAAAACGTACCTTTTCGCATGTTAGTGATATTGCTCAGGCAATTCTACAAAGTGTTAAGTTTGATTCAACTATTAATACAGTTTACAATATTGGAAGTAATGATACTTTGAGTTTATTAGAGGTTGCTCAATTAGTAGCAGATAAGTACGATGTTAGTGTGGAGTTTGGTGAGTGGCCAGAGGCTGCTTTAAAAATAGAATCTGGAGATACTATTTTTGATGGAACTAAATTGAAAAATACTATAGGGTATAACTATCAAGAATCTCTAGGAGAGTGGGTAGATTGTATTTAGAGGTTTACTATTTCAAAATAATAAGATTGAAACGTAAAATAATTATTGAAAAAAGGAATAGAAGCGATCTATTTAAGTAATATTTTAGTTTTAGCCAAACTTGTATTCATAAACTAGAGTCACTTAATAACGTGCTAATTATTGGATTTAAGTACTAAGAAATTTTTATTTTATTGTTAAAAGTTGCAAGAAAAGTTATACTTTTATCTTTAGAGCTAACACTGAAAGTGTTTCCACTTATTTAATCGCGAGATTCCTTAGTATAAGCCATTATGTCAAATTATATAATAGAGAAATGAAGAATAAAATAAATAGAATAAGAAAAGCTAAATATTTTTTATTTAAGAATCGCATTCACAGGTTATTGCCTTCATCCAAATTAAATTTTATAGGACATCTTTCAGGATTATCGAAATGGATTTCAACTCATAGCGATTTAAAATATTCTACCTTTCCTGTAAAAAAATTTGATTATAGCCAGAGAATTAATTTGTACCAATTTATAGTTGATAATGAAATTGCTGAAGAAGAAATTGACTATTTGGAATTTGGGGTTTCCAAAGGCGAGTCATTTAAATGGTGGGTAGATAACCACAAAAATAAAAATTCATCTTTTTTTGGTTTTGATACTTTTATGGGACTTCCTGAAGATTGGGGTCCATTTAAAAAAGGGGCTATGTCCAACGGGAATAAGCCTCCTGAAATAGAGGGTTCAAGACATAAATTTTTTCAAGGAATTTTTCAAGAAACGTTATATACATTTTTAGATACATACGAAGTGAAAAAGAGAAAAGTGATTCATTTAGATGCCGATTTATACTCTGCTACTTTATTTGTGTTAACTACACTATCTCCCTATTTAAGAAAAGGTGATATTCTCCTTTTTGATGAATTTAATGTGCCACTCCATGAATATAAAGCATTTACAGAATGGGCTGATTCATTTTATATTAATTATTCTGTTATAGGGGAAGTCAATAATTATTTCCAAGTAGCAATTGAAATAGAATAACTTGAGATTACAAAAAAATAACACCTTTTTTTAATGAGTAAAAAATACAAAGCAAATATTGGAAGCAAAAAAGATCAGCCTATAACTGCAGAACCAAAAATTAAAAACATTCCATTTTCTGTTAATAGTTTGAATAATAAGATGTTGTGGGGTCTTACTGTTGTATTGGCTTTAGTTTATGTTGTCGCATCAACGTTTTCTGATGGATTTTATATGCATGAAGAGCCAGGATTTTATATGTATGCTAAAGATTTTTTAAATGATCCGATTGCTAGTTTTAGAGGATTCCAGAGGATAGGATATGTCTTGTTTTTAGCACTTCCTAGTTTAGGAGGATTTACTTTTTTAAATATTTTTAATAGTGTATTAGCATCTATAACGGTACTTTATTCCTATAAAATTATTCAAAAACTTAAAGGAGAGAATTCATTTTTGATATTCTTTTTATTAGGACTTCAGCCCTTATGGTTTATGTTGGCGTTTAGAGATTACTCTGAATTTTTAATAGCTTTTTTACTGGTTATGACAATTTGGAATCATTTAAATAGAAAGTACATTTTTGCAGCTTTATTACTATCTTATGCAGCAGTTTCAAGGATAGAATACCATTCATTGTTAGGACTGTATTTTATTGTTTTGATTTTTAAAAAGCAATGGATACCAGCTTTGTTAACAGGTACATTCACACTCTTACATAATGTGTTAGGATTCCTTTTAACAGATGATTTATTCTATTTACCCAATCAAATTATAGATTACTCCGAACGAATGTCGGGATCTTGGCCCAAAAGAGGATTTGACCATTATTTAATGATGTCTAATATTATTTTTGGAGGAACAACACTAACTTTATTTGTTACATATCTCTCTATAAAAATCATCAAAAAAGAAAAGCCAGTTTGGTTAATTACCGGAGCGACTTTATTTATAATTCTCTTTAATTGTTTAATTAATTGGCAATCATTTGAGATAGGACCAGGAAATGCAGGTAATTTAAGGTATCTTATACCCATAGCTCCACTGGTTGCTATTTTAGGGGTGTTAGCAATAGATGATATTTTAAAACTCAAAAAAAAATATCTTTTGTTAATCTTTTTAATTCCTTTCCTTATTGGTGTAGGCATTTTTCAAACTTATGATCATAACTTTATAAGTCTTTTAATTGATGGAGAACGCTATTGGATACCACTAACAATAGCGATAATAACTACGGTATTAGTTGTTTTACCTTTAAAACAAAAACACTACTTACTATCTTTGGCTACATTGTCAATTATAGTGGTAATATTAGAGGCTAGGACATTCAACTTAAACCCAGAAGATGCAACTATGAATAAAGCTGGAAAGTGGTATGTTCGTTATTTAGAGAAAAACAAAACAAATCCTAATGCACTTTTTACGGAAGATTCTAGAGTAGCTTGTAGTCACATTTTGTTTTATCACTTTACAGATAAAAGGGTAAATGATTTCAATAAAAAACCTATAATTGATTTTACTAAAGAAGATACTGATAGTATGAAAGTGGGTGATTTGGTGGTTTGGGAGTCACATTATGGTTATCGTCCAAAACTTAGAGCAACTAGCCAACCATATGATTATTATGATAAGAACCCAGACTTTGAAAAAATTCAATATTATCAATCAAAAGACAATCGTTTTTTAATTGCTTTTTTTAGAAAAATTAGATAGTAAATAATTCACAACTTTTAACGTTTATCTAATTCAAATAATTACAAGTTAATCATATATTTGCTGAATGTTAAAAAAATGGGGTTTTCTAATTGTTATAATTACTGTAGTCTTTGCAAGCTGTAGTAAGTATCAAAAGCTGCTTAAAAGTTCTGATATGGACTTAAAGTATACAGCAGCAATGGCTTATTACGAAGATAAAAAGTATGAGAGAGCAATGATGTTATTCGAAGAGCTGATTCCTTTGTTTAGAGGTACAGATAGAGCAGAAAAAGTTTATTACTCTTATTGTTATTGTAATTATCAATTAGGAATGTTGTATTCTTCAGCATACCATTTTAAGAAATTTTCGACAACTTATCCTCTAAGTGAACATGTACAGGAAACGCTGTTTATGTACGCTTATTCTAATTATCAATTATCACCAATACCAACTTTGGATGAGACTGAAACTAGGGATGGAATTAACGCGTTACAAATTTTTATTAATACCTATCCACAACATGAATTGGTAGATTCAAGTAATGTATTAATGGATAAATTAAGAAGTAAATTGGAGGTTAAGTCATACTTAAACTCAAAGCAATATTATAAAATATTCAAATTTAAAGCTGCAATAATATCTATTAACAACACTTTATTAGATTTTCCAGAAACTGAATACAGAGAAGAATTAACGTTTTTAATACTAAAATCAAATTATTTATTAGCCGAAAATAGTATTAAGAAAAAAAAACTACAAAGAATTAACGAAACTATAGATGCTTATTATATCTTTGCAGACGCTTATAAAGAAAGTAAGTATTTAAAAGAAGCTCAAACCATCTTTACAAAGGTGGGTAAATTGAGAGATGATTATAAAATAAAAAATTCGTAATAATGAACTTTAAAAGTACAAATGCTGAGTCAACCACTGTTACAAGAAACATGGATGAGATTGAAGAGGTAACAGGAAACATCTATGAATCATGTGTAGTTGTATCTAAAAGGTCTGATCAACTTTCAGTAGATTTAAAAGAAGAGTTGATTAATAAGTTAAATGAATTTGCTTCTACAACTGATAACTTAGAAGAGATTTTTGAGAACAGGGAACAAATAGAGATTTCAAGATTTTACGAAAGACTTCCTAAAACAAATGCAATTGCGCTAAAAGAATTTTTAGACGATAAAGTTTATTTTAGATTGCCTTCTGATTCTTCAGAAGAAGCGTAAAAATAGATCAATGCTTAGCGGAAAAAATATCCTCCTTGGAATAACAGGGGGTATAGCAGCTTACAAAACCGCAAATCTTATTCGATTATTTAAGAAATCAGGTGCCAATGTAAAAGTGGTCATGACTCTTGATGCAAAAGAATTTGTAACACCTTTAACACTTTCTACATTATCTGAAAACCCAGTTCATTCCATTTTTTCGGATGAAGAAACAGGAGAGTGGGATAGTCATGTAGAGTTGGGCTTGTGGGCAGATTTATTTATAATTGCTCCAGCAACAGCTAATACTATTGGTAAAATGGCAAATGGTTTATGCGATAATTTGTTAATGGCAACATATCTTTCTGCTAAATGCCAAGTGTTTATTGCTCCAGCAATGGATTTAGATATGTATAAACATGCCGCTACAGTTCAAAATATTCAGAAATTAATCAGTAATGGCAACAAAATTATTGATGCAAAAGTTGGAGAACTAGCAAGTGGCCTAGTAGGGAAAGGAAGAATGGAAGAGCCTGAAGGTATTTTTGAATTTATTAATAAGTATTTAAAAGAAGGGCTTCCGCTATCTGGTAAGAAGGTATTAATAACTGCAGGACCTACTTATGAGCAAATAGACCCTGTTCGTTTTATTGGAAACAACTCTTCTGGTAAAATGGGGTATGAATTAGCTGAAAAAGCATATAGTTTGGGCGCGTCAGTTACATTAATATCAGGACCAACAAATTTAACAGTAAATAAAGGTGTAACTAAAATTGACGTTCGTTCCGCTGAAGATATGTTTGATGCCGTTCAAGAAGATTACAAAGATTCAGATGTAATTATTATGGCAGCAGCAGTAGCTGATTATACACCTGAGAGTAAGGCCCTACAAAAAATAAAAAAAACGAAAAGTAGTTTGCAAATTAATTTAAAATCTACAAAAGATATATTAGCTTCTATAGGGAAGTTGAAATCTGAAGGTCAATTACTCATAGGGTTTGCGTTGGAAACGATTGATGAAGAAAGGAATGCAAAAGCTAAACTAACTCGTAAAAACTTAAATTTTATTGTCTTAAACTCTTTAAATGATGAAGGTGCAGGTTTTGGATATGATACCAATATAATCACAATAATAGATAATCACAATAATATTGAAAAATTTGAGTTAAAACCTAAGTCAGAAGTTGCTACAGATATTTTTAATAAAATCATATCTTTACTTTGATTTAGGATGAAAAGACTTTTTAAAATATTATTTGTAGTGGTTTTAGTAGCTTCATTTGTTGATGTTACTGGGCAGGAACTGAATTGTAGTGTTCAAATTAATTCTTCTCAAGTACAAGGTACTGATAAAAGTGTTTTTGATGTAATGCAAAAAAACATTTTTGAGTTTATGAATTCTACTACATGGACTAATAATGTTTATCAAAATGCAGAACGAATAGAGTGTTCAATATTAATTAATATTACAGAACAAATCTCAACAGGTGATTACAAGGCGACAGTTCAAGTGCAATCAAGAAGACCAGTTTATAATACTTCTTATTTTTCTACCACATTAAACCATTTAGATAAAGATTTTGAATTTAAATTTAATGAATTTGATAATTTACAATATTCTAAAAATACGTTTACATCTAATTTAACATCTGTACTCTCCTTTTATGCGAATATTATTATAGGGTTAGATTATGATTCGTTTTCTCAAAATGGAGGGACAAGATACTTTGAGGAAGCTCAAAAAATAGTAGGAAATGCACAATCTGCTCAAGAAGCAGGTTGGAAGGCGTTTGAGTCAGAACGTAATAGATATTGGTTTGCTCAGAATATGTTGCATCAAAATTATCAGCCTTTAAGATTGTGTTTTTATCAATACCATAGGCTAGGGTTTGACATAATGTCTAAAAATGTTGCACAAGGAAGAATAGAAGTGTTAAAATCATTATCGCAATTAGAAAAGGTTTATGACAGAAGACCAGGGAATTTTCAGCTAAAAATATTCTTTAATTCAAAAGCAGATGAAATTGTAAGCCTTTTTTCTCAAGGTTTAGGAAAAGAAAAAACTCAAATTACCAATTTGGTCAATAAAATTGACCCAACAAATCTTAGTAAGTATGAGAAAATCACTTCTAATAGATAATGTTAAAACACCTGTCGATAAATAATTACGCTATTATTGAGACCTTAGAGATTGATTTTGATAAAGGTTTTACAGCAATTACAGGAGAAACAGGAGCAGGGAAATCTATACTTTTAGGAGCATTATCTTTAATTTTAGGACAAAGAGCAGATAGTTCAGTTTTAAACGATAAACAAAAGAAATGTATTGTTGAAGGCGAGTTTGATTTTAAAGAAGAAAAATTTATTCAGTTTTTTGAAATACATGAACTAGATTATGAATGTCCAACTATTATTAGACGAGAAATAAATGCAAAAGGAAAAAGTCGGGCATTTGTAAACGATACTCCAGTTAATTTAACGGTATTAAAAGAATTAACTTCTCAGTTAATAGATATTCATTCACAACATCAAACCTTAAGTATTCAAGATAATAAATTTCAATTAAGTGTGATTGATGCTTTTGCTGATAATGATAAAAATGTTTTATCGTATGGACAGAAGTATTCTAACTATGTAGCCGATAAAAGAGAATTGAAAGAATTAATTGAATTAACAGCTAAATCTAAATTAGATGTCGATTATATTTCATTTCAGGCGAAAGAGATTGAATACTTACAATTGAAACCAAACGAAAAAGAGCACATAGAAGCAGAATTAGAGCTAATAAATAATGCTGAAGAAATTAAAATGGTTCTAGAAAATTCTGGGAATTTATTGACTAATTCAGATCAGAATTTAGTGACTGATCTAAAAAATATAGCTAGTTTATTTTCAAAAATTAATAATTGCTCAGAAGCATACAACACAATTTATGAAAGACTGAATAGTATTATAATAGAATTGGAGGATGTTGCTAATGAGATAGAAAATGAGAATACGAACCTAAGTTTTAATGCTGAGAATTTATCATACTTAAATAATCGATTAAGTTCCATTTTTTCAATAGAACAAAAGCATAATGTATCTTCTACTGAAGAGATTTTGGAACTATTAGATCGACTCAATTCTCAATTAAATGATACTAATTCATTTGATGAGAAAATAACGGAATTATCATTGTTGTTAGAAAAGAAAGAGCAGGTCTTATTTGCTGATGCTCGAAAGATATCTAAAGTACGATTGAATAGCTTTAAAGATTTAAGCAAGAAGATTATATCAGATTTATCTCAATTAGGAATGTCTGATGCTGTTTTTGAAGTGAGACATGAGGTTTTATCAGAGCTTAATGATAGAGGGATAGATAAAGTTAATTTTCTTTTTACCGCAAATATAGGTATGAAGGCTGTTGAACTCAAAAAAGCAGCTTCTGGTGGCGAATTATCTCGATTAATGTTAGCAATTAAGTCAATTTTAGCAAAAAATAAACTGTCATCAATAATTTTTGATGAAATAGATACAGGAGTTTCAGGAGATATAGCTGATAAAATGGCAACTATAATGAGTCGAATGGGAGAAGATATACAAGTGATTTCTATTACACATTTACCGCAAGTTGCAGCAAAAGCAGCAAATCATTTTAAAATTTATAAAGAAAATGATGGAGATAAAACAATAACAAATCTTACTATACTTAAGGATGAAAGCAGAGTTAAAGAGTTAGCTAAAATGTTAAGTGGAGAAAAGTTAAGTGTTGCAGCTATGAATAATGCTAAATCTTTATTAAACATATAAATAGCACTTTATTTTTTTTAAATTTAACTAAAAATAGTAAGTTTGTCACACTTAAAAGTTAGTAGCATGTTTAAAACTAAGAAATATTATATATTATTTTTGATTCCTGTGTTGGTGTTATTTTTTACAATGCCTTTTGCTAGTTGTAATCCGTACAGAAAAGGTTCTGTAATGAAAGGGAGAGATAGTAAGATGGGGAAACATAAACACACAGCAACTTCAAAGAGAAAAAGAAGATAAATAAGTGTTATTATAAATTAAGAAAAAAGTAAATAAGAAGTATGTCATACAATCTTTTAAAAGGTAAAAAAGGAATTATTTTCGGGGCATTGAATGAAGATTCAATTGCTTGGAAAGTTGCAGAAAGAGCTCATGAGGAAGGTGCAGAGTTTATCTTAACAAATGCTCCTGTAGCATTAAGAATGGGTGAATTGAAAAAACTAGCTGAGGCTACTGGTTCAGAAATTGTACCTGCAGACGTTACTTCTACAGAAGATTTAGAAAATCTTTTTAAGATTGCAGAAGAAAAGTACGGTAAAATAGATTTCATATTACATTCTATAGGGATGTCTATCAATGTTAGAAAAAAGATTCATTACACTGAAAGTAATTATGAATTTTATAGCAAAGCGATGGATATTTCAGCAATGTCGTTTCATAGAGTAATGAAAATTGCAAAACAAAAAGACATTATGAATGAATGGGGATCTATCTTGGCACTGTCATACATTGCAGGTCAATTAGCTTTCCCTGGTTATAACGATATGGCTGATGCAAAAGCTCTGTTAGAGTCAATTGCTAGAAATTTCGGTTATTATTATGGTGTTGATAAGAAAGTTAGAGTGAATACTATTTCTCAATCTCCAACCAAAACAACAGCAGGTGCAGGAATTAAAGGATTTGATTCATTATTTGGATTTGCCGATTTAAAATCTCCTTTAGGAAATGCACCAGCGTTAGATTGTGCTAATTATTGTGTTACAATGTTCTCAGATTTAACAAAATATGTTACGATGCAAAACTTGATGCATGATGGAGGGTTTTCTACAACAGGAGTTTCTAATAAGATTATGGAAGGACTAGGATATGAATAAGTAAGAAATATTATAAAGTAAAAAAGCCTCATTATTAAAATAATGAAGCTTTTTTAATGGTTAAAGGTTTGATTAGTCTTCTTTTTTAGGTTCAGAATCTTCCTTCTTTTTCTTAGGGTTTTTAATAGCGAATAAAAGTTCTTCAGTTACATCATCAAAAGTTACATTGATAGTACTTCCTTCAATAACGTTAGATTGAATAATCTCTTCTGCTAAAGGATCTTCAAGATATTTTTGAATAGCTCGCTTTAATGGTCTTGCCCCATAAGCAGAGTCATAACCTTTGTCAGCAATATAATCTTTAGCCTCTTGAGAAAGTTTTATGTGATAACCTAACTCTTCAATTCTACCAAATAGACTTTTTAATTCTATGTCTATAATTTTATGAATATCTTCTTTTTCTAATGAGTTAAAAATAACAACATCATCAATTCTATTTAAAAATTCGGGAGCAAAAGCTTTCTTTAATGCATTTTGAATTATTCCAGCGGAATGATCATCAGCACCTTGTTTTTTTGCAGAAGTAGAGAATCCAACTCCTTGTCCGAAATCTTTTAACTGACGAGCACCAATGTTAGAAGTCATTATTATGATAGTGTTTTTAAAATTAATTTTTCTTCCAGCACTATCTGTCATCTGTCCATCATCTAAAGCTTGTAGTAATAAGTTAAAAACATCTGGATGCGCTTTTTCAATTTCATCTAATAAAATAATAGAATAAGGTTTTCTTCTAACTTTTTCAGTTAATTGACCGCCTTCTTCGTAACCAACATATCCCGGAGGAGCACCAACTAAGCGAGATACAGCAAATTTCTCCATATATTCACTCATGTCAATTCTGATTAAAGCATCTTCAGTATCAAATAAATAACGTGCTAATACTTTTGCTAGTTGTGTCTTTCCAACACCAGTTGGTCCTAAAAAAATGAATGAACCAATAGGCTTATTAGGGTCTTTTAATCCAGCTCTATTTCTTTGTATTGCTTTCACAACCTTTCTAACAGCTTCATCTTGGCCAATTACAGAATCTTTTATTTCATCACCCATATGAGCAAGTCTGTCTCCTTCAGCTTGAGCAATACGTTGAGTAGGAATTCCAGTCATCATAGCTACAACTTCTGCTACATTATCTTCACTAACAGCTTCTCTGTGGTTCTTTGTTTCATCTTCCCACGCTTTTTTAGCAATACTTAGGTCTTTTAATAATGTTCTTTCATTATCTCTTAACTGAGCAGCTTCTTCATATTTCTGACTTCTAACCACATGGTTTTTCTGTTCCTTTATTTCTTCAATTTTTTTCTCAATCTCAATAATGTTTTTAGGAACCTTAATGTTAGTGATGTGAACCCTTGATCCAGCTTCATCTAAAGCATCGATAGCTTTATCTGGAAGGAAACGATCAGTCATATATCTATCTGTTAACTTAGCACAAGCTTTAATTGCTTCATCAGTGTAAGTAACATTATGGTGGTCTTCGTATTTTTCTTTAATGTTATTTAGTATTTCAATTGTTTCATCAACTGTAGTAGGTTCAACAATCACTTTTTGAAACCTTCTTGCTAATGCTCCGTCCTTTTCAATATGTTGCCTGTATTCGTCTAAAGTTGTAGCACCAATACATTGCATTTCGCCTCTTGCCAATGCAGGCTTAAACATATTAGACGCATCCATAGAACCTGAAGCTCCACCAGCGCCAATTATGGTATGGATTTCATCAATAAACAAAATAATGTCAGGAGATTTTTCCAGTTCATTCATTACAGCTTTCATTCGCTCTTCAAACTGTCCTCTATATTTCGTTCCAGCAACTAAAGATGCTAAATCAAGTGTTATAATTCTTTTTCCGAACAATACTCGAGAAACTTTTTTCTGAACAATTCTTAGTGCTAAGCCTTCAGCAATAGCTGATTTACCTACGCCTGGTTCGCCTAATAAAATAGGATTGTTCTTTTTCCTTCTACTTAAGATTTGAGAAACACGTTCTATTTCTTTTTCTCTACCTACTATAGGGTCTAATTTCCCATCTTCGGCATATTTTGTTAAATCTCTACCAAAATTATCTAGTACAGGTGTTTTAGATTTTGAAGAGCTTTTTGAAGAGCTCCCTCCAGAAGAACTGCCCATAAAATCCTTTGATTCATCACCTTCATTATCATCTTCAGGAGGCGTATTTGGAAAGTCTGCTTTAGGTGTATTTTCCTCAGCTACATTTAAAATCATAATTTCTTCTTTAACAGATTCATAGTTAATGTTTAACGCATTTAATGAGTTAGTAGCAATATTATCCTCTCCTTTTAGTATTGAAAGTAAGAGATGTTCAGTTCCTATTATATTGTTTTTTAGAACTTTTGCTTCTAAGTATGTTATTTTCAACACTTTTTCAGCTTGTTTTACCAAGGGAATATTAGAGAGTAGAGTGCTTGATCCGTTACCAACTTTTGTAGAAGACTCTATTTTCTTTCTTAATTCTTTTAAATCAATCCCTAAATTAACTAGTATTTTAACTGCTAATCCGTCTCCCTCTCTAATGATACCTA
>Ga0256845_1000605_pt1 | contig 33109 bp, 22 predicted proteins | sample RiftiametaG_FD_189101 | JGI IMG/M metagenome (GOLD analysis project Ga0256845, IMG submission 189101) | Tube worm associated microbial communities from hydrothermal vent at the East Pacific Rise, Pacific Ocean - Riftia | ecosystem: Host-associated > Annelida > Integument > Unclassified ...
TTGGAGATGAATTACCACAAGGTATTATCAAATTAGCTAAAGTTTATTTAGCTAAAAAGAGAAAGCTTAAAGTTGGGGATAAAATGGCGGGTCGTCACGGTAACAAAGGTATTGTTGCGAACATTGTTCGTGAAGAAGATATGCCTTACTTAGAAGACGGAACTACTGTTGATATTGTATTAAATCCATTAGGTGTACCATCTAGGATGAACCTTGGTCAAGTATATGAAACTGTACTTGGTTGGGCTGGTCAAAAGCTAGGTAAAAAGTTTGCTACACCAATTTTTGATGGAGCATCAGTTGAAGAAATCAATGACTATTGTATTGAAGCTGGTGTACCACAATATGGTAAAACTTACTTATATGATGGTGGTACTGGTGAAAAGTTTGATCAACCTGCAACCGTTGGAGTAATTTATATGTTGAAATTAGGACATATGGTAGATGATAAAATGCACGCGCGTTCTATTGGACCATACTCATTAATTACACAACAACCATTAGGTGGTAAAGCACAATTTGGTGGACAAAGATTTGGAGAGATGGAAGTATGGGCATTAGAAGCATTTGGTGCTGCTCACATCTTAAGAGAAATCTTAACTATAAAATCTGATGATGTAAAAGGAAGAGCAAAAGCTTACGAAGCAATTGTTAAAGGAGACCCAATGCCAGAACCTGGTATTCCGGAATCATTTAACGTATTGTTACATGAGTTAAAAGGTTTAGCTCTTAACATCACAATGGATTAATTAATATTATAATTTGAACTTTCAAATACATAAATAATATGGCTTTTAAACGCGATAACAACCAAACAAGCAGTAATTTTTCTAAAATTACAATTAGCTTGTCATCTCCAGAACAGATCTTAGAAAGGTCTAGTGGAGAAGTATTGAAACCAGAAACAATTAACTACAGAACATATAAACCAGAAAGAGATGGTTTATTCTGTGAGCGAATTTTTGGTCCTATTAAGGATTGGGAATGTCACTGTGGGAAATACAAAAGAATCAGATATAAAGGAATTATCTGTGATAGATGTGGTGTAGAGGTTACTGAGAAAAAAGTAAGAAGAGAAAGAATGGGACACATTTCATTAGTTGTTCCTGTGGCTCATATCTGGTATTTTAAATCTCTACCAAACAAAATTGGTTACTTATTAGGTTTACCTACTAAGAAATTAGATACTATTATTTACTACGAAAGATACGTAGTAATTAATGCTGCTGGTACAACTAATACTGAAGGTGAAGAAGTACAATATTTAGATTTCTTAACTGAAGAAGAATATTTAGACATCTTAGATGCACTACCTAAAGAAAATCAATATTTGGATGATAATGATCCAAATAAATTTATAGCAAAAATGGGAGCTGAATCGCTTTTTGATTTGTTAAAAAGATTAGATTTAGATGCTTTATCTTATGAATTAAGACACAAAGCGAACAATGAAACTTCACAACAACGTAAAAATGAGGCTTTAAAAAGACTTCAAGTTGTTGAATCTTTTAGAGAATCTCAAACTCGAATTGATAACAGACCTGAGTGGATGATTATTAAAGTAGTTCCGGTAATTCCACCAGAATTAAGACCTTTAGTACCACTTGATGGAGGTAGATTTGCTACATCTGATTTAAATGATTTATACCGAAGAGTAATTATTAGAAATAACCGATTAAAAAGGTTAATGGAAATTAAAGCTCCAGATGTAATTTTACGTAATGAGAAACGTATGTTACAAGAATCTGTTGATGCATTATTTGACAACTCTAGAAAATCTAGTGCTGTTAAAACTGATGCAAATAGAGCTTTAAAATCTTTATCTGATAGTTTAAAAGGTAAGTCTGGACGTTTCCGTCAAAACTTATTAGGAAAACGTGTTGATTATTCTGCACGTTCGGTAATTGTTGTTGGACCAGATTTGAAATTACATGAATGTGGTATGCCTAAAGATATGGCAGCTGAATTATACAAACCTTTTGTTATTCGTAAATTAATTGAAAGAGGTGTTGTAAAAACAGTAAAATCAGCAAAGAAAATTGTTGATAAAAAAGAGCCTATCGTTTGGGATATTTTAGAAAACATATTGAGAGGACACCCTATCTTATTGAACAGGGCTCCTACTCTACACCGTTTAGGTATTCAAGCATTCCAACCAAAATTAATTGAAGGAAAAGCAATTCGTTTACACCCTTTAGTTTGTACTGCATTTAATGCGGATTTTGATGGAGATCAAATGGCAGTTCACTTACCATTAGGTAATGCTGCAATTTTAGAAGCACAATTATTAATGTTAGCTTCTCATAATATTTTGAATCCAGCAAACGGAACTCCGCTTACACTTCCTTCTCAGGATATGGTTTTGGGTCTTTATTATTTGACCAAAGAAAAAGTATCCACAAAAGAAGCAATTGTAAAAGGTGAAGGAAAAATATTTTATTCTCCAGAAGAAGTTATTATTGCTAATAATGAAGGGGTTTTAGATATCCACGCAAAAATCAAAGTAAAAACTAAAGATCTTATAAAAGGCGAATTAGTTGAAACAATGATTGACACTACTGCAGGAAGAGTAATCTTTAACGAGATGGTTCCTGAAGCTGTTGGATATGTAAATGAACTTTTAACTAAAAAAGCATTAAGAGGTATTATTGGTAACATACTTAAAGTTACAGGTACACCAAGAACTGTTGATTTCTTAGATGAAATTAAAACTTTAGGTTACAACATGGCATTTAAAGGAGGATTATCCTTTAATTTAGATGACATTATGATTCCACCTGAAAAAGTTGGAATGGTAAAAAAAGCGCACGAAGAAGTTGACGAAGTAATGAATAACTATAATATGGGGTTCATTACAAACAACGAGCGTTACAACCAAATTATTGATATCTGGACACATACCAATACAAGGTTAACGAACACGTTAATGAACAACCTTAAGAACGATCAACAAGGATTCAACTCTATCTATATGATGTTTGATTCTGGTGCAAGGGGTTCTAAAGAGCAAATTCGTCAGTTATCTGGTATGAGGGGATTAATGGCTAAGCCGAAAAAATCTGGTAGTACTGGTGGACAAGAAATTATTGAAAATCCGATTTTAGCAAACTTTAAAGAAGGTCTTTCTGTATTAGAGTACTTTATTTCTACTCACGGTGCACGTAAGGGACTTGCCGATACAGCACTTAAAACTGCTGATGCTGGTTACTTAACTAGAAGGTTAGTTGATGTTGCTCAGGATGTAGTTATTACTGATGAAGATTGTGGTACGTTAAGAGGATTAATTGCTACTCCGCTTAAAAACAATGATGAAATTCGTGAACCATTATCTGAAAGAATATTAGGTAGAACATCTGTACATGATGTTTATGCTCCTGGAACTGAAGATTTACTGATTGCATCTGGTGATTTAATCAATGAAGAAACTGCTTTAGCAATTGAAGAAGCTGGAATTGATGAATTAGAAATCAGATCAGTATTAACTTGTGAGTTAAAGAAAGGAGTTTGTGCTAAATGTTACGGTAGAAACTTAGCTTCTGGTAGAAAAGTTCAAAAAGGTGAAGCAGTAGGAGTTATTGCTGCTCAATCGATTGGAGAGCCAGGAACACAATTAACATTAAGAACATTCCATATTGGTGGTACAGCATCTAAAATTACTGGTATTTCTAGCGTTGAAGCTAAGTACGATGGTAAATTAGAAATTGCTGAACTAAGAACAATCACTAAGAAGAATGATAAAGGTGAGGAAATCGAAGTTGTAATCGGTAGAGCTGCTGAAATGAAAATTATTGACCCTAAAACTAACGTTGTTTTAACAACTGGAAATATACCTTACGGTTCTCATTTCCATGCTAAAAACAATGCTAAAGTTAAAAAAGGAGCTTTAATTTGTGATTGGGATCCGTATAATGCTGTTATTCTTACAGAGGTAGATGGTATAGTTGCTTTCGAAAGCTTTGAATTAGGTCTTACTTATAAAGAAGAGTCTGATGAACAAACTGGATTTACAGAAAAAGTAATTTCAGAAATTAAAGACAAGAAGAAAATTCCTGTTTTAACTATTGTTGATAGTAAGAAAAACGTTCTAAGAACTTATAACTTACCAGTTGGTGCTCACATTATTGTGAACGAAGGAGACAAAATGAACGGTGGAGACATCTTAGTTAAGATTCCTAGAGTTTCTGGTGGTACTGCCGATATTACAGGTGGTTTACCTAGAGTAACTGAGTTATTCGAAGCAAGAAACCCTTCAAATCCTGCAGTAGTAACTGAGATTGATGGTATATGTTCTTTCGGAAAAATTAAAAGAGGTAATCGTGAAGTTATTGTTGAATCAAGAAGTGGAGAAGTTAAAAAATACTTAGTTAACTTATCTAAACACATCTTGGTACAAGAAAATGATTTCGTTAAAGCGGGAACTCCTTTATCAGAAGGTTCTATTACTCCTAAAGATATATTAGCTATTAAAGGGCCTACAATGGTTCAAGAATATATTGTAAACGAAGTACAAGATGTATATCGATTACAAGGAGTGAAGATTAACGATAAACACTTTGAGGTTATCGTTAGACAAATGATGCGTAAAGTATATATTGAGGATCCAGGAGATACAAAACACTTAGAGAAATCTATCGTAAATAAAAGAGATTTTATGGACGAAAATGATTGGATTTACGATAAGTTAATTGTTGAAGATGCTGGTGAATCTGAAGATTTAAAAGCTGGACAAATTGTTTCTCCTCGTCAATTAAGAGACGAGAATTCGAAACTGAGAAGAATGGATAAGAAAATGGTTACAACCCGTGAAGCTATTCCGGCTACATCAAGTCCAATACTTCAAGGTATTACAAGAGCATCACTTCAAACGGACAGTTTCATTTCTGCTGCTTCTTTCCAAGAAACAACAAAAGTGTTAAACGAAGCTGCTGTTAAAGGTAAAGTTGATCACTTAATGGGACTTAAAGAGAATGTTATTGTTGGTAAATTAATACCTGCAGGAACAGGATTTAGAGAATTCCGTGAGGTACTAGTTGGTTCTAAAGAAGAGTATGACCAGTTAATGGCTGCTAAAGAAGAATCAGTTATTATTGAAGAGTAACAACTAGATAAAAGTTGAAAAAGTTGAAAGCCTAAAGAAATAATCTTTAGGCTTTCTTTTTACCCAAACTATTTAAACGATAAAAGATGAGTGAAGAAAATAAAGAAAATCAATTAAATATTGAATTAAGTGAAGAAATTGCAGAAGGAATCTATTCTAACTTAGCAATTATTAGTCATTCAGCTTCTGAGTTTGTAATTGACTTTATTAAGGTGATGCCTGGCATGCCTAAAGCAAAGGTTAAATCTCGTATTTTAATGACTCCTGAGCACGCTAAACGTTTAATGCTTGCCATAGATGATAACATTAAAAAATATGAAGCTCACAACGGTAAAATAAAAGATTTAGGACCTGGACCACAAGGTGGAATTCCAATGAATTTTGGAGGACCAGCTGCTGAGGCTTAATTTTTTTGTACCCTGAGCATGTTTTGCGAGAGCAAAAGCTCCAAAGGGATCAATAAATAAAATATTCTTTAAAGGGAAGTTCAATTGAACTTCCCTTTTTTTGTATTTTTATCTTTCTACGATGAACAATCAAAACTTAAATATTAAAGCTTGGGCTGAGGCAGACAGGCCACGAGAAAAGTTAGCCTTAAAAGGAAAAGGTGCTTTATCGGATGCTGAGTTAGTTGCTATATTAATTGGTTCAGGAAACAAAAATGAAACAGCTGTTGAACTCTCAAAAAAAATATTAGCCTCCATCAATAACGATTTAAACCAATTAGGAAAACTGACTATTACCGATTTAGTACAGTTTAATGGTATTGGAGAAGCAAAAGCAATTAGTATTATTGCTGCACTAGAATTAGGAAGAAGAAGAAAAGGTTCTGATGTTGAAAAAAAACCTAAAATAAAATCGAGTAATGATGCTTACAATGCAATTAACAATGTATTAAGTGATTTACCCCACGAAGAGTTTTGGGTAATTTACCTCAACCGTAATAATGAAATTCTAAAAAAAGAGAACATTAGTAAAGGCGGAGTTTCTGGAACAATTGCCGATTCTAAAATTATTTTTAAGCGTGCCATCGAATTGTTAGCTTCAGCAATTATACTGTGTCATAATCATCCCTCAGGAAGTTTAAAACCAAGTAATTCGGACATCCAACTCACAAAAAAATTAAAAGAAGCTGGCACAATGTTAGATACTCCTGTTTTAGACCATTTAATTATTGGAGAAAAAGACTACTTTAGCTTTGCTTACGAAAGTTTAATGTAATAATGATTTTAGTTTACTCTCATAAATTAACCCCTCGTTTAAAATACATCTTTAAGACTATTTTCACTGATATTCTTAAAACCGACATTCGCTTTACTGGAAATATTAAAGAATTTGAAAATTCAGAAGAAATTAAAATCAACTATTCTTCTTCAAAATTAAACTCAGGAATCTTTTTTCAGCCTTCAACTATTTTGTTTGAAACCGAAATTAAACAACAAAATATCTCAATTATTGAATTTGAAGGTAATCCATCCCTCTTTCCTGTTAGTGATGAATCTGAGTTCCCTTTTGACCCATTTGCTGCTAGTTTCTATCTACTTAGTAGGTATGAAGAGTATTTACCTCATAAAAAAGATGAACACGGGAGATTTTTAGCTTCCGAAAGTCTAGCTTATCAAAACAATTTTTTAGATAATCCCATTATTAATTTTTGGATAAATGAAATTGCCAAAAAAATTGAATCTTATTACCCTAATTTTAAATTTCCTAAAAGAGACTTTCAATTTATTTCTACTATAGATATTGATAATGCTTATGCATACAAACACAAAGGTTTTATTAGAACTTTTGGAGCATTAGCTAAAGCGCTGTTAAAAGAAGATGATTTTTCTAACAGATTAAAAGTTATTTTTGGAAATAGTAAAGATCCTTACGATACATTCAGTTACCAAACAACAGTTCACAAAAAACACAACATCTCCCCTATTTATTTTTTCTTACTAGGTGATTATGCTGCAAATGATAAAAACATCTCAGCTAAAAATAAAACATTTCAAGCATTAATTAAATCTATTTCAAGCAACAATAAGATTGGAATTCATCCTTCTTATGCTTCAAATAATAATACCGAAAAAATAACAAAAGAAAAAAACAGACTACACAATCTCAGCCAAAAAGAAATAATGAGAAGTAGACAACATTATTTAAAACTCAACTTACCACATACTTATCGAAACTTAATTAATAACAAAATTAGAGAAGACCATACAATGGGCTTCGCAGAAGAGTCTGGATTTAGAGCCAGTATTTGTAGCCCTTATTACTTTTATGATTTAGAAAAAGAAGAGGAAACTACATTACAATTATTTCCATTTACGGTAATGGAAGCCACTTTCCAATATTATAAAAAAACTACTCCTGAAAAAGCACTCGAGCGTATCTTAAAATTAATGCAAAAAGTAAAGGATGTTGATGGAACTTTTATAAGTGTTTGGCATAACGAATCTCTTTCTGATGAAGGTATTTGGAAAGGCTGGAAAATAATTTATGAAAAAATGTTAAAAGAATCGTTTAACAAAATTTAAGTCAATAATTTTAACCCAACATTTAAGGAAAGATGGAAATAATCAACTTAGGTAAGGACAATTCAATTTTTAATCAGTTTATTTCTGAAATAAGAAATGTTGATATACAAAACGATAGAATGCGTTTTAGAAGAAATTGCGAACGAATGGGCGAAATTATGGCCTACGAGATTAGCAAAACTTTTAAATACGAAACAAAAGAAATTACTACTCCATTAGGTATAGCTAAAATCAATCTAATTACTGAGCAACCTGTTTTATCGACTATTTTAAGAGCTGGTTTAACATTGCACCAAGGTTTATTAAATTATTTTGATAATGCTGATAATGCATTCGTTTCTGCCTACCGAAAACATCGAAAAGATGGTACTTTTATTATTGAAGCAGAATACATGGCAAGCCCAAGTTTAAAAGATAGGATTGTTATTCTTTCTGATCCGATGTTGGCTTCAGGAGCTTCCATTGTCGAAATTTATAAATTATTACTCCAAAAAGGAACACCTAAGAAATTACATCTTGCCATATTAATTGCAAGTAAAGAAGGTATCAATTATGTTGAAAGACATTTGCCAGAAAATACTACATTATGGGTTGGTGCAATTGATGATGAATTAACTGCTCAATCATACATAGTTCCTGGATTAGGAGATGCTGGTGATTTAGCTTATGGCTCTAAAAAATAACAAATGAATTGGAACGCATATATCATTGTTTTTTTAACTGCCAGCACAAAATTTTTAGCATCAGCATTTGTAGGTATAAATGGATTTGGTTTAACCACTCTAGAAACTTTTATCATTATTTGCTTTGGTGGAATAACAGGAACAACCGTATTTTATTTTTTAGGGAACAAACTAATTTCAATCAGTCAGAAAAAACGACTAAAGAAATATAAAAAATTACTGAGCGAAGGAAAACCTACACCTAAAATAATGACCAAAACAAACAAATTAATTGTTAAAACCAAGCATATTTTCGGAATATGGGGGTTAGCTTTCTTAACCGCAAGTTTCATATCAATACCCATTGGGTCTATTATTTGTGCTAAATTTTATAGACACAAAAAAACTACCGTTTTTATTATTTTTCTTTTTGTAATTATAAACTCAATTTTATTGAGCCTTCTTGCGAGTTCTTTCCCCTCTCTTGGAAAATAGTTATTCCAAACTCTTCTTATTAAACAGAACATATCCAAAATGGAACATAAAGCTCCAATGTTCATCAAACTTATCGTAATAGTTTGCATTAAAAGCTATTGGACCTAGTGGTGTCATATAAACTACAGATGAGCCAAAGATAAACTGTGTTTCTTTCCAAACCGACCCATAATAAGCCTCATTCTGACTATCCTTCTTAATTTCTTGATGTGGTTTATAAACATACCCCTCTAACCTCAACTGAAAATTATTAAATATGTGATAAATATTTTTTATACCTACAGCAAGATAAGCATGAGACCTAAAATTTTCTTGAAACAATGTTTTACTTTCTGGTAATGGTTCAAATGCTGGAGCAGAAAGCAGCGAAGCTGTATAGTTTTTAAAAAAGGGTTGATTACTATAAACTCCTTCCCCAAATACACCAAAAGTTACCTTTTTAGAAAGGTTAATATATTTATCATACTTAATTTTAAACTGAATCCAATCCAAAATTGTATCAAAATCATTTTTAATTACTGAAGTAGAACCAGGTCTTGTTCTTTCCTCTCCGCTTATATACCTTCCTCCTATCGAAAAATAACTCCCCTTAGTAGCATACTGCTTTAAATCAAGAGAATTTCGCTCAAAACTTAATCCGACAGAAAAATTTCTAAACCTTGTTTTATCCGTAGTATCTGTTGATAAAAATTGCTGAGTTTGATAATATTTATTTTCTATTTCTCCTATTGTTCCATCAATTATAATTTTTCCTTTGTAGGCAACAGGAAAAGCTAATTCAGTTTTAAAGTACTGATCATTAATCACTAAAAAAGAAGGTTTTGTATCTTCAAAAAAGGTAGTATGGCTTTTAAAATAATCCCAACCATCAATAGTATAAGTTGTTTTCCAATAAAATGGAATTGAAAATGGGAAATCAAGTCGAAACCCTCCAGATACTGAATTATGTAATTTTCCAAAATAGCTTTCTGCTAAAAGTGATACAGCCGCTTTATTAAGTATATTATATTGTAATCCAATGTATGCCTCATTAATTGGTCTTGAAGAAAAAACACCTCCAAATGAAACAAATAAATCTTTTCCTTTTTTTGCCTTTAATTTTAATGTAAATTTTTCCGTTTCTTTATTAAACTCAGCTTCAGGATATATTTTCTTTATTTTATCATCAGAAGATACTTTTATATATTCTGACTGAATATCATCTGCTCCTACACTATCTTTTTTAATTCTGATTGATTTCATCACATACTTGTTTTGATTAGGTTTCATCCCTTCAACTTGAACCCCATCAAAAATTAACGCTGGTAAAGATTTTCTATATATTTTCCTTTTCTCGTTTAATTCTTTTTGATAAACTCTTCGTTTTATATCATTCCTTATTTTACTTATATGTTTAATAGTTGCATCGTAACCAATTTGAATTAACTCTTCATTTTTATCAAAATCAAACAATGAAAATTCTGAAGATTCCGGTTCTATTAAAATTGAAGGAACATTCTCAGGAATACTATACTCAGTATTATCTGCAGCCATTCTTTTTATTTGTGAAATAATATTATCCTCATCAGGAATTTCAAAATTTGATGAAACATTGCTGCCTATAATATAGTTAGGTTTAAAATCCTCAACCATCACATCAGCAGGAAAATTATTATACAGTCCTCCATCAAATAGTAATTTATCTTTATGTGATATTGGTGTTAAATAAAATGGGTAAGACATTGATGCTCTAATTGCTGTCGCCAGCTTTCCCTCCTCAAATACATATGGTTTTTTTGAAACAATATCAGATGCTACACAACGAAAAGGAATAAATAAATTATCAAAATTTCCTTCGGCTGCTGCAGTCGAAGGAGAAAAATATTTCATTAAACCATAATCTAGAGCTGTTGGTGATATTAAATTGGTTGGGATACTTGTTTCTAATAATTTATCCAATTCAATTTTAAATGTTATCATCGATGGATTTTCATCCTTTTCTCTTAAATAATAAACATATTTTTCATCTACATTTCCTTCTGCCCAATCTTTAAATTGTTGCGATAAAAAAACTTGTTCAATTTCATTAGGAGAGTATCCAGCAGCGTATAAGCCACCAACTAAGGCTCCCATAGATGTTCCTGTAATGTAATCTATCGGAATGTTATTTTCTTCTAAAGCTTTTAGAACACCGATGTGAGAAACAGCAGTAGCTCCTCCTCCACTTAATACTAAACCTACCTTTTGGGAAAAGGATTCTGATACAAAAAGTATCAAAACCATAAATAATAATATTTTAATTAAACCGCTAATAATTAATTTAGATTTTAGGGTAATCATTAAAATTACCAATTTTATTAAGATTTGTTTTCTTCATAGATTTGATGAAAGTACCAATTTAAAAAGTTTTGGTTAAAAATCTATCTTTTTTTTATTTAACGGTCGGTTTTCTTCTCTTTTTGGTAATAAAATGAGTTTAGTAACTTGATAAAGTAGTCCGGAGAACCTAATAATCGGGAGCCGTACCACGAAAAATATTCACCATCAACTAACATAATTTTAGCTTTTTGGCAAATATTTTGAAGCTCGGCAATGTGTTTTTCTTTAAACGGATAAGGCTCTGAAGAAAGCAAAATCACATCAGGGTTTAGTTCTGAAATTTCTTTTTCTGTAAGCTCTGGATATCCTATATCTCCATCAATTAAATTTTGAAACCCACACAATTTCAGCATATCATTAATAAATGTATGTTGATTTATACTCATGTAAGGGTCTTTCCAAATGAGATAGAGTACCTTATTTTTTTCTCCAGAAAAAGGCTTTATTCTTTTAAACTCTACTTGTATTTTTTCAACAATTTTATTCGATTCATTTTCTTTGGCTGTAATTTTTCCAATTTGTTGAATCATTTGCAAACTCTCTTCTAAATTAGAAATATCACTCGTATAAACAGGATATCGTTTTTGTAACTCTTCAATTTCTGATTGCGTATTTTCTTCTTTATTCGCAATAATTAAATCTGGTTGTAAAGCCGCTATTTTTTCAAAATCAACTGTTTTAGTTCCTCCTACTCTATTTTTAGATTTAAACCAACTATTAGGGTGAATACAAAACTTAGTAATTCCAACAACCTCTTGCTCTAAAACGAAATCGTACAATAACTCTGTTTGTGATGGAACTAAAGAAATAATTCTTTTAGGTGTAGCACTTAGCTCAAATTGGTGATTGATTTGATCTGTATAAATCATTTTAATCTTTTTGAGATAATACTAATCCTTTTATTGTTGCTTCCGTAATTTTAAACTTATCGCTAATTCGCTGACCAACTAACCATACAATATCATTACCTGAAATCAATACTTTTATAGCCTTTTTCTCTACAATAGAAACTTTGTTATCAATCAAAAAATCACTCACTTTTTTGTTGCCTTTCATTCCTAAAGGTTTAAAAGTATCTCCTTGTTGCCAAGTTCTTAAAACCATAGGGAACTGGATTTTATCAGCATCTAAATATGCATATTGATTAGACTTTTCTATTTCCAACCCTGCCACATTTTCAATTAATCGAACGTTAAATGGTAATTCTTCAATTGAGTTAATTTCAATACGTTCTTCAGTATTTTCTTTTAATTCACTCAATAACAAATGAGTTCTATCTTTTACAATTTGATGCGTTGCTGAATAAAACGTTTTACCAGACTGACCTTCTAATCCATCAATAATATCAGCAACAGCTGATGCATTAAAATTATAAGTCCTTAAAAAATAAAATAAGTATGTTTTTAAAGGAGTAAGTTTCTTTAATGACTCAATTTCAATTTTAAAACCGTATTCAGTTTTAACGAATAATTTGCTTTGTTCCTCTTTAATTTTTTGATTTAAAATTTCTTCTATTGCTGAAAACTGTTCTGCTTCAGTATTTGCAGTTTCAATAAAAGTCGGATTAATCTTTTCTAACTCAGGAATGATCTTATGCCTTATCGAATTCCTTGTATATTTCGTGTCAGCATTAGAAACATCATCTCTGTAAGAAACATCATTCTCCTTCACATAATTTCCAATCTCAATACTATTAAAACATAGTATCGGACGAATAATTTTTCCATTTTTATTACTAATTCCGTGTAAACCAGACAAGCCAGTTCCTTTCGTTAAATTAATCAACATTGTTTCGGCAACATCATTTTTATGATGAGCTGTTGCAATGTATTGGTAATCATTTTCTTTTCTAATTTTTTCAAACCAAGTGTAACGTAAATCCCTTGCAGCCATTTGTATAGAAATACCATTTTTAGTAGCATATTCTTGGGTATTAAAAGCTATTGTATGAAACTCAATACCATTAACCTCACAAAACTGACGAACAAACTCTTGATCTTTATCAGCTTCTTCTCCTCTTAATTGAAAATTACAATGTGCGACACCAAAAGATAATTTTTCTTGTATAAAAAGATTCAACATTGTCATAGAATCCTTTCCTCCACTAATAGTCAATAATACCTTATCCGTTTTAGTAAACAGTCCGTTTTCTTGATAATATTTTCTAAACTTATCTAACATCTAATTTCCTAATACAGCTAACATAGCTTTTGCTTTCAACAAACACTCTTCATACTCTTTTTCAGGATCGGATAAAGCCGTAATTGCTCCTCCAACAATAAATGAAAGGTAATTATTTTCTTTATTATACTGCAGACTTCGTATTACCACATTAAAATCAAAATCACCCGCTACATTTATATAACCAACAGTTCCTGCATATAAACCTCTTTTTGTTATTTCATATTGTTCAATCAACTGCATTGCTCTAATTTTAGGAGCTCCAGTCATTGAACCCATAGGGAAAGTAGCATTAATTATTTCGTTAAAATCAATGTTCTCTTTTACTGCTGCCGAAACGGTCGAAATCATTTGATGCACTTGCGGAAAGGTATAAATCCCAAATAATTCATCAACTTTTACACTTCCTTTTTCTGCAATTTTAGAGATATCATTCCGAACCAAATCAACAATCATCACATTTTCACTACGCTCTTTAACATCGTTAAACAACTCTTTTTTTAACGTTTCATCTTCCTGTTCATTTAGGCCTCTTTTTGCAGTTCCTTTTATGGGTTGTGATATTATTTTATTTCCTTTTTTTTGAATGTAACGTTCTGGTGTTGCCGAAATCAAGTACTTATCATCATACTTAACAAAGCAAGAAAATGGTGTTGGTGACTTTTTATTTAATTTAAGATAAATGTCAATAGGATTAATTTCTACATCTTCTGCATAATATTCCATGCAATAGTTTACCTCGTATATATTCCCTAATTGTATGTGTTCTTTTAACGCTTTAACATTATCGATGTATTCTTCTTTAGTAATTCTTGGTGTAACTTTAATCGCCTCAAGTTCGTTTTCTGGAATGGAAACCAACTTAATTGCTGTTACAATTTTTTCAATCTCTTGCTTTGTATAAATAGAATCGTGATAGATAACCTCCAATTCATTCTCATTAATCTTAAACAGCAATTCTGGAGTAAAAAAATGTTTTTCAGGAAACTGAATTCCATCAAAATGATTGGATGACAGTTGCTCTATCTGATTTTTATAATCATAAGTAATAAATCCAAAATTCCAGTCCTTTTCAGTTGTATCATCACTATCAGAAACCGCAAACAGATTTGTTTTCTCTACATCATTACTATTTAAAAAAAAAACATTTTTTTTATCCTTAAAATAAAATAACAGCTGTTTTTCAACTAATATTCTATCTAAAATGGTATGGGAGCATGAGTTCATTTATGAGCTGAATGTATATAACATATCGAAAGCTAAAGTACTTTTTATTAGTTGCGATTATATTATTTCACCTAAATTTTACCACAAATTATTTTACGATTTATTTCAATTAGTTTACAAGAAAATTAGTTGATGTCAAAATTGATTCCCCTAAAAAATAGTAAATTCGTCTATTGCCATGGTTGTTTGCCTGGTATGATTACATCGAATTAAACATACCAAATACGACTAATGCTATAGATGGTCATTTTGCAGATTTAAAAAATAAACTTAGAAATCATAATGGATTATCTCTGAAGAGAAAAATGAAGTTTATTGATGCTTTTTTGAAGGTTTAAACCTTAGAATTTTACAGCCTAATTTTTGTCCACTTGAAAATATTCAATCAAAAACAGCCTAACTTTTGTCTATTAAGCCTAAAAAACATATACAATAACAAGGTTTTGATTACCATCTTACTGGCTACAATAGTTGTTAGTTTGTGTTTTCAAAACCTTGTTTATTACTTAATTCCTAACATTTCACTTTTGGTGTTTTTAGCTATTTCTCCTTTTATTGTTACCATCAATAACAACGAAAAACGAATTAGATATGCATGGTTTAGTCTTGCTTTTATAGTCTTGTATTTTTTCTTTAAAATGCAGCTTCTTTTCTTTCTATCATTCTCATTTTTTATATTATACCTGATTGAAAGTAATTTAGGAAAAGTCAACAGCCTGCCTATTTTTATTATTTTATTAATCTCCCCTTATTCATTTTTCATCTTTAATGTATTTGGTTTTCCTATAAGATTACTACTTACCGATACTGCTACTTTTATACTCTCTTTTGTATTTGACAATGTTAATAGTAATGGAAATAATATTTTAATAAATAACCAACGCTTTTCTGTTGACCCAGAGTGTATGGGTTTAAAAATGGTAGGATATGGTTATGCTACCGTCCTGCTTTTTATTGGTTCGTTTGAAAAAAAAATAAATCGAAAACTAAGGCTTTATAAAGTTCTTGGAATTTTATCCATAAGCACCTTCTTCATCATCCTTGTTAACTTATTTAGAATTGTAATGATTGTTATACTACAGGCTAAACCAGAAACCATTATGCATGAATTAGTTGGTTTGTTATCATTTGGTATTTACTTCATTTTACCGCTCTATTTTATTACCAAATGGATCGTTTCGAAGCAATCTAATTTCAATATCAAAAAAACAACATTAAAAGCTGTACCTAATCAAATAGTAACAGCTATATTCTCCTTAATTTTAATCTCATCACTAGCTTATTTTAACTTTAATAGAACTGATTACAGAAATAATCAAATAGATAACAAAAGCAGTAATATTGAACTTACCAGTTTCTCTAAATCTATTACCGAGCATAATGTTATCAAGTTTGAGAATGATAACGCATTGATTTATATTAAACCTTCTTGTCATTTTTTTGGACCAGATCATAGTCCTACCATTTGCTGGAAAGGCAGTGGTTATGAATTTATTAATATAAAAATTGAAAAATTGGGTGCTTTTGAAATTTATACCGCTGAATTAAAAAAAGATGATGAGATTTTACAAACTGCCTGGTGGTTTGATAATGGTAAAGCAAAAACAATTAGCCAGTTAGATTGGCGTTGGAAAACTGCTTTAGGTGATGAACCTTATCGGTTAATTAATATCACTACAACATCAAAAAACGAGTTAAACAAACAAATTTATAACTTGATAACAGAAGATTTGTTTGAGGAAAATACTGCAATAGAATCTAATTTACAGATTTCAACTGCTCTGTAAGTACTTTTAACCCTTCTTCAAAACTAACAGGATTATAACCCAAATCGTTTACTGCTTTATCTAAAATAAAACCAGTTTTAGGTGGCCGTTTAGCAGCTTGATTTAAAGATGTAGATTTTATAGCTGTTACAATAGATTTATCTAACCCGTAAAAATCAGCAACACGATAAACCAAATCAATTATGCTCATTACGTTTTTTCCTGATAAATGGTAAATTCCTTCTGCTTCTTTTTGAGCAATTAACCAACAACCCATTGCCAAATCTTCAGCTAATGTTGGTGATCGAAATTGGTCATCAACAATCGTTAACGGACTCCCTTTTTCTAAAGCTTCTTTTGCCCAAAGTACGATGTTAGAACGGCTCATTTTTTCACCAATACCATAAACAATTATCGTACGAGCAATACCCCATTTAATATTACTTGCTGCTAATAATTTTTCTGCTTCGTATTTTGATTTTCCGTAATAACTTAACGGATTAGGTTCGTCAGTTTCTTTGTAAGGGCCATTCTCTCCATCAAAAATAAAATCGGTTGAAAGATGTATTAAATGTGAGTTGTTACGTTCTGCAGCTTCAATAAAGTATTTTACAGCATTCACATTCAAATCCCAACAGAGCTCTTTATCTGATTCGCAAGCATCAACATTAGTCATTGCTGCTGTGTTAATTATCGCATCAGGTTTAAAACTAGCTACAATATTATTAACTTCTTGCCTATTCGTTATATCTAAAGATTGGTATTGATAACCACTGTTATCATTAATTCTGTTTTCACCTTTTGAAGTAGCTAAAACGGCTACATTATCTTTATTAGCTAATAGCTTTATTAACTTTTGACCTAAAAGGCCATTACTTCCTGTAATTAAAATCTTCATGAAAACTGTATTATTTTTTCAAAATATCTTGCTGAGTAGCAAAATCTCTAAACGCATCTATTTGCTCTAAGGTTCCTAAAACAAATATTTTAGTGTGTGCTGTTACTACTGTATCTGGAGATGGATTAATAAGATATTCTCCTTCTTTAGTTCTTAAACCAACAATATTAGCTCCAGATTTATCTCTAATTCCTAATTCTCTTATCGATTTATTTTTTAACTCTTCTGGTAAATTCTCAAATGTAATTTCTTCTAAATTAACGGAACTTGAGCCTTGTCCCATTACATAATCCATAAACTCAATAACATCTGGTTTTATTACCAAAGATGCCATATGAGCTCCTCCTATCTTATCCGGCATTATTACATTATCTGCACCAGCACGCTTTAATTTTTTATCTGTATTTTCATTAGAAGCTCTACTGATAATCAATAAATCAGGGTTCATTTCTCTTGCAGTTAATACCACAAAAAGGTTGTCTGCATCTTTAGGTAATGTAGTAATTAATGCAGTTGCAGTTGCTATTCCTGCTCGCTCTAAGGTTTTTTCTAATGTTGCATCTCCTTGTACAAAAGGAATTTCGTGTTCCTCTCTTAATTCTTCACTTAATTCTTTATTTTCTTCAACTACAACATAGGATCTACGATGTGATTTAAGTTCTGCTGCAGCCTGTTTTCCATTTCTACCGTAACCGCAAATAATTGTGTGATTTGATACTTTACTCATTTTTTTATTTATTCTTAAATCTCTAAAATAAATTTTATACTCACCATTTAGTATATAATTTGAAATTGATGTAACTGCAAATACAAATGTACTAAAGCTAAAGATAATCAAAAATGCAGTAAAAATCCTTCCAACATCCGACAATGGTCTAACTTCATTAAATCCAACAGTAGAAATAGTAATTACTGTCATATAAAAAGCTTCGCCAAGCGTATATCCTTCAATAATTATAAACCCTGTTATACCGACAAACAGTATTGTAATTAGAAGAAGTAATGCAATGTAAACTTTTCTAAAATACCTAAAATTAAGTAATGTATGTTTTAAATATCCCAAACTGATTTACGTTTTTTAAACTTAAAATACTCTTTATGTTCGAGTAAAAAAGCCATTATGAGGTAAACGAAAATCGGAGATCCAAAAGTTAAAAAAGAAAGATAAATAAAAGACATACGAACTCTACTCGTTTTAAGTTGAAGTTTTTCTCCCCACCACGAGCAAACACCAAAGGCTTGTTTTTCGAAATATGCTTGAATTTTATTAATCAATTTTGTAAAATTTCATTCCCAATACTGCAAGTTAAACATTTTTTTTGAGAACAATAATTATTTTTTAATTCAAGGAGTGATTGTGTTTGCATTGCATTACTTGACTTTACACCTAAATCTAACCAACTTTTAATAATTGAATTGTTTTCTGCTTTTATACTTTCCAACAATTTTAAAGATTTGTCAACTAGCTTTTCGTCTTGTTTTGCTTTCCCATAAACAAAAGTAAACGGAACTATTACATTTATTATTATGTTGTTAATTGTAGCTATTCCAAGCTTTTTTCCTTGTTCACTTTTAACCTTTTCTCCAAACTGATAATGGGTATTCCAATATTCAGAAGCTTGCATTTTAAAATACGCCTGTAACTCCTTAATAGATTCTGCTTCAACAACTTTAGAAAAAAATCTAGTATGATTATTTAACAAATTAGCTAATTGAGAAATCCTTATTGTAGGGAAATTACTTGGTCGTAACCGTAACATTTTCCATATACTTTTTTCTAAAGGCTTTAACTCAAATTTAGCTTTTAGAAATACATATTCTTTTTTAAGTTTTTGATAATATTCATCTTCAATATCTTCCTCCAAATAACCTGCTTGCCCGTAAAGCAATGCTTCTATCGAAAAAATATTATTATGTTTCTCAATTGTTTTTAGGGGAGTATTTTTTGCTAATAATTCAAATGGTAATGCATTAACTTTTAATCCGAAATACTTAAATAAATATTGGTAAAACGTTTCTTCCCAATTGTTTTTATTAAGCTTTAGCGTTTCTTCAATTTCAATGGATTTTCGTTCTAATCGTTCTATTGCTAATCGATTAAGCCATGAGTCAATTGTAAACTGATCAACATTCTTAATTTGATTTCCACAAGGAATGTCGGAGCCCGACTGGCCAACAAGATTGTTATGTTTTGCTATTAGTTTCTGACTGACCAAACCTTTTAGTTCAAGTGTAGGAAGTTCATTCCAATCCTTATCTAAAATTGCTTTATCATTATTATAAACCACATGTAAAACAACATTATTATATGCTTTATCTGTTTGATGTTTGTGTTTGATCCAATCGGAAGAATTGATATGAAGCTCGATGTTTCCTGCCCAAATAGTATCTCCAATTTTAATTTTACCGTTAAAGAAATCAGGTCCAGCATCTGTATTATGGGTGCCAAAATTGATTATTTCAATTTGCTCATTATTTTGAGTCAACAACTCCGAAGTATTAAAAAGTTTATACTTCCATATATAGTGCAGAAAATCTTCTTTGAACATTAAACCAAATTATAAAAAAACTCCCAAAAATCATAATAAATCTTTGGGAGTTTTTCAAATTCTAACAAGAATTTCTATTCAAAATCTTCTGAACTAACAGATCCATCTATATCACTTGCTCTACGTGCTTTTTTACTTTTTTTAGTTGCCACTGCAATATCATTTACATTTGTTGCTTTAGTAATTGTATCTGCCGATAATAAACTCGATTGAATTTGAGTTTGTAAATCTCCTACGGTACTTGGTGAATAAGGCATAAAAATAGTATTTACTCCTTCCTCTGCCAAACGACTAATCGTATCATAATGCTGCGTCATAAATAACATATTCATCACCTCTCTACCTGTAACACCCTCTTCCATCGCTCCTCTCACTTCTTCTACAGAATCTTTCAAGCCATTAGCAATAGCAACTCGTTGTGCGGCAATACCTTCACCTTGTAATTTTTTACTTGTAGCTTCAGCTTCAGCTGCTGCAACAACTTTAATTTTATCCGCTTCAGCATATTCTTTTGCAGCTTCTTTCATTCGTTTTGCAGCATTAATCTCATTCATTGAGTGCTTTACTTTCGCATCTGGATCAATATCTGTAACCAATGCTTTTACAATAGAATAACCGTAATCTGCAATGGTTGATGACAACTCTTTTTGAACTGCATGAGCAATTTTATCTTTTTCAGCAAATACTTCATCCAATGTTAGTTTTGGAACTTCAGAACGAATTGAATCAAACACATAAGATTGTATTTGTCGGGCCGGATTATCAAATTTATAAAATGATTGTCTAATCCCTTCATCAGTTTCAACCACATAATATTGTACAGAAACAATCATTCGAACAAATACATCATCTAATGTTTTTGTTTCTACATCAACAGGTAATTCCATTACTCTTAAATTAACGGTTCCTGCTTTTTGATCGATTATTGGAATTTTAAGGTTAAACCCTGCTTGAGCAACACGATTAAATTTACCAAAACGTTCTATAATTACAGCTGTTTTTTGTTTTACGATAAAGAATAATCCTAACGTAAAAAGAACTCCAAAAATCCCTGCTAAAAGTTTAAATATTAATATTATTGGCATTTTATATATTTTTAAATGAATAAATTACAAAATTCTATCCTAGAATTTCTTTTAACAAGATAGCCATTTCTTTTTGAATTTGCAAGGCCGAATTTCTTGCTGATTCTGCAAAATTTTCATCGCTACCGGCATATATAATTCCACGAGAAGAGTTTACCAATAGCCCGCAATCTTTAGTCATACCATATTTACATACTTCAGATAAAGAACCTCCTTGAGCTCCAACTCCAGGCACTAACAAAAAATTATCAGGAACAATACTTCTTATCTCAGTAAACATTTCTGGACGAGTTGCACCAACAACATACATTAGATTCTTATCATTCCCCCATTGTTTTGATTGTTTTAATACTCTTTCAAATAATTTTTCATTTCCATTATCAAAAAACTGAAAATCATCTGCTCCTTTGTTAGAAGTCAACGCTAAAAGAATCACCCATTTATTTTTAATTTCTAAAAATGGTTCTACAGAATCGCTCCCCATATATGGAGCAACAGTAACCGAATCAAAGTTTAATGTTTCTAAAAATGCTTTTGCGTACATTTTAGAGGTGTTTCCAATATCCCCACGCTTTGCATCAGCAATGGTAAAAATATCTTTAGGAATGTAATCAATTGTTTTTTCTAACGACTCCCAACCTTTAGCTCCTAAACTTTCATAAAAAGCGGTATTGGGCTTATAGGCTACACACAAATCTTTTGTCGCATCTATTATCTGTTTATTAAACTCAAATATAGGGTCTGCCTCTTTTAATAAATGTTGCGGAATTTTAATAATATCAGTATCTAAACCAATACACAAAAAAGATTCTTTTTGTTTAATTTGATTGATTAGTTCTTGTTTTGTCATAATTTAATGAATGAATGCTCTAATGAGTGAATGCTTTAATATTTATAACTCATTGTATCATTAGTTTTCAAGTCCTGCGGCTAACTTCTCGGTGTTTTCAGCAATTTTTAATTGTTCTACTATTTCATCAATATCTCCGGCAATAATATTATCTAAACTGTATAATGTCAACCCAATTCTATGGTCTGTCACTCTTCCTTGAGGGTAATTATAAGTTCTAATTTTTGCAGACCTATCTCCTGTAGAAACTTGCGATTTACGTTCTGTTGCTCGTTCTAATTCTTTTTTAATTACTTCTGCTTCATAAAGTCGAGCTCTCAAAACTTTTAATGCCTGTGCATAATTTTTAATTTGAGACCTTCCATCTTGGCACTCTACCACAGTATTTGTTGGAATATGTGTTAAACGCACTGCAGATTCCGTTTTATTTACGTGCTGACCACCAGCTCCAGATGATCTATAAGTATCCTTCCTAATATCTTCTTTTCTAACTACGATATCAACCTCTTCCGCTTCTGGTAAAACAGCAACTGTAACTGCTGATGTGTGTACTCTTCCTTGTGTTTCTGTTTTTGGAACGCGTTGCACTCGGTGTACTCCTGATTCAAATTTCAGCACCCCATAAACATTTTCTCCCTCTACACTAAACGAGACTTCTTTAAATCCTCCAGAAGTTCCTTCTTGCATGGTCATCGTTTCAGTTTTCCAGCCTTTTCGTTCCAACCACTTAATGTACATTCTGTACAAATCTCCAACAAATATTGAAGCTTCATCTCCACCAGCTCCTGCTCTAATTTCTATAATAACATTTTTAGAATCTTCCTCATCTTTCGGAATCAGCATTACCTTTACCTCTTCATCCATCGTTGATTTTTCCTTCAACAACTCATCCAACTCCGCCTTAGCCATATCCACAAACTCTTTATCTGTTTCTGTAGCTATTATTTCTTTTGAGGCTTCAATATTATCTATCACATCTTTATACCGATTGTAAACTTTCACAATCGTTCCCAACTCCTTATACTCTCTATTAATTTTCACATAGCGAGTCATATCCGAAATAATCTCGGGATCTACAATTTGTTCGCTAACCTGATCATAACGAATACTAATTTGTTCTAATTTCTTTAATAAACTCATCTCTTATTAGTTATAAACAAACTCTCCAAATTCACTTTTAATAGTCAGCTTTTTCTCGCCTTTTGCTTCAACCCTACCAACAATTTTAGCATCAACATTAAATGATTTTGAAATAGTAATAATATCGTTTGCAATTTCTTGAGGAACATAAATTTCCATTCTATGTCCCATATTAAACACCTTATACATTTCTTTCCAGTCTGTTCCAGATTGTTCGTGTATCATCTTAAATAATGGTGGCACATCAAACATATTATCTTTTACAATTTGTAAATCATCTACAAAATGTAAAATTTTAGTTTGAGCTCCTCCACTACAATGAACCATTCCATGGATATCTCCACTGTGGTTATCTAATATTTTTTTAATGATTGGTGCGTAAGTTCTTGTTGGAGACAATACTAATTTACCTGCATTCAATTCAGATCCTTCAACAGCATCAGTTAATCCGTAACTTCCAGAATAAACTAAATCACTCGGAACACTTGGATCAAAAGTTTGAGGGTATTTCTCAGCTACTGATTTATTAAACACATCATGTCTTGCAGAAGTCAATCCATTACTTCCCATCCCTCCATTATATTCTGTTTCGTAAGTTGCTTGACCAAATGATTCTAAACCAACAATTACATCTCCTACAGAAATATTTGCATTATCAACAACATCCGCTCTTTTCATCCGACAAGTAACTGTTGAATCAACAATAATAGTTCTTACTAAATCACCTACATCAGCAGTTTCTCCACCTGTTGAATAAATTCCTATCCCTTGACTTCTTAAATCTTCTAACAATTCTTCTGTGCCATTTATTAATTGAGCTAATACTTCTCCAGGAATTAAATTCTTATTTCTTCCTATGGTAGATGATAATAAAATATTATCTACCGCTCCCACACACAACAAATCATCAATATTCATTATTAATGCATCTTGCGCTATTCCTTTCCAAACTGTAATATCTCCTGTTTCCTTCCAATAAGCATAAGCTAAAGATGATTTTGTTCCTGCTCCATCTGCATGCATTATCACACAGTAATCGGTATCACCTGTTAAATGATCTGGAACAATCTTACAAAAAGCCTTTGGAAATAAGCCTTTATCAATATTTTTTATTGCATTGTGTACATCCTCCTTATCGGCTGAAACGCCTCGCATCATATATCTTTCAGACTTATCCATTTATCTCATTTTTATACAAAAATAATACTCTAAAATTTGTTAACATATAGATATAAAAAAAACATCCTGAAAGTTATCAGGATGTTTTTCCATATATGTTAATAATCTAATTTTCTTTTACTGGAGGAATAAAGTCATTCCCAATAACCTTAAAGTCTGTTCGTCTATTTCTTTGCAATGCTGCATCTTTTAACGCTTTAGACTTTAACCCATCAATATACTTTTTAGTTAAAGAAACACCGGTAGCACCTGTAATTGGTTCATTTTCTCCCATTCCAACTGCTTTAATTCTAGTAGCATTAATTCCTTTTTCTTTTACTAAATAATCTACACAAGATTGGGCTCTTCGTTGAGATAATTTTTGATTTGCAGGATTAGATCCCCTATGATCCGTATGTGATCTTAATTGAACTACCAACCTTGGATTCTCTGTCATAATATCATATAAGAAATTCAAAGAATCTTTAAATTGAGGTTGTAGTTCCGCACTATTAGTTTTGTACTCAATCAATGGTAATTTAATAACTACATTCTCAAAAGGTCGTAATGTATACTCATGAAAGAATTTTCTTGATTTAGGTATACCAAGTGTTGTTTCTTTTCCCTTAGCAACTAAATACTTGTCCTTTTCAACTATTATAGAATAAGAAACTTCTTTATTTACATATCTCTTTGTTCCATTCTCAGCAAAAAAGAAGTTTCCATCTTCATCCGTAGTCTTAGAGACAGAAGTTCCATCAGTACCTATCAATGTTATCTTCGCACCAACAAGAGGCTCTCCAGTTTTAGCATTCTTAACACTTCCATCCAACTGAAATAATAACGGGGCTAATTTAAATGACCAAATATCATCTCCACCTTTACCACCTTCTCTATCTGTAGTGAAATAACCTCGATTTTTATCTCCTTCAAACACAATTCCAAAATCATTTGCTTCAGAATTCATTGGACTTTTAGAATTCTCAACTCCACCCCATTGATTTGTTCCCGTACTTGATGCTTTAAAAATATCTAAGCCTCCCATTCCTAAATGACCTGTTGATGAAAAATACAATTCTCCATTCTGTCTAATATAAGGAAACATCTCATCTCCTGCAGTGTTAATCTCAGCACCTAAATTTGTTGGTTGAGACCATTCTTTCATTTTTTTATTATAAGTAACATACCACAAATCCTTTCCTCCTTGCCCTCCTGGCATATTAGATGCAAAAACCAATACTTTATCATTTGGAGAAATAGCAGGGTGCCCTACAGTAAATGTATCTTCAGTTATTGGAATAATTTCAGGTTCACCCCATTTTAAACCTTGTTTTTTTGCCCAAAACAAACTACATCCCATTACACCTTTCGTTTCAACTCCACAAACGGTAAAATACATTGTATTTCTTTTCTTATTTAAACAAGAAGATCCTTCACTTGCAGGAGTATTAACTCCACCTGTCAAAACAACTGGCTCACTCCACTTACCTTTCTTATCCACTTTGGTTCTATAAATATCAGAAAAATTCATCCCCGTAACATCTGACACTCCATCTCCTGCTGAACCTTGACGTGTAGAGGTGAAATAAAGTTCCTTATTTTTCTTATCAGCAAAAACTGGAGAAAAATCATAATCTTCAGAGTTTATTAAAGGCATTGGATTTACAATAATTCTTGTTGGCTCATCCTTCCATTTCTTTGCAAGCTTACATGATTTCACACCTTCTTCAGCTCTTTTATCACTAGGATTAGCAGCTTTATATTTATTAAATTCTACAATTGCATCCTCATATCTTCCTTCTGATTTGTAAATATTTGCAACATAGTAAATCGCAATAGGATTATCATATCTAGCTTTTATAGATTTACCATACCATACTGCAGCTGCTTTACCATCATTTTTACCTCGATAACATTCCGCAATTTGAAATAAAATTTCAGCTTTAACTTCATTTTTAGATTCTTTTGTATAAGCCTTTTTATACATCTCAATCGCCTTATAGTACTTACCACCGCTAAAAGCAACATCTGCTTCTTTCTTATAATTCCTTTGAGCATTTACGGTTAAACCAAAAACTGCTACTAACGTAAAAACTGTAATAATTCTAATTATGTTCATAGTAATAATTTAAATTCTTTTTTGAATAGGCGCTAAAGTAAAAAATTCTTTTTACTTAATCAACGTAAATTTAACAAAAAAATCCCTTTCAAAATAGATATGAAAGGGATTAAATATACATTTATTATGCCAACCTACCTTGTAAATAATAATTCTCTCAATTTTGGTAACGGCCACAATTCATCATCAATTAATATCTCCAACTTATCAGAATGATACTTAACCTCCTCAAAATAAGGCCTTACCTTATTACAATAAGCAGCTGCTTTCTTCTCTGAATCATTCAGTTTATTTGCTTTTTTACGCTCTTCAAGCATCTGTTCTGATTTTTCTTTTATCCCATTTGTATGTCCCGAAATATCTTTTAACACTTGAATTTGTGTAGCAGCCATTTTTTGTGCGTCTTTCCCAAAAATATCAATCATCCCTTTAACATTTTCAATCAACACATTTTGATACTTTATTGCTGTAGGAATAATATGATTTTGAGCAATATCACCTAAAGTTCTTGATTCAATCTGTAATTTAAGAATATAGTTCTCTAACTCTATTTCATAACGAGCATCCAACTCAACTTCAGACAAGACACCCATCTCTCCAAACAACTTCTTTGCATCCTTATGAACCATTACTTTTAAAGCGCTAGGCGTATCTTTAAAATTAGAAAGACCTCTTTTCTTCGCCTCTTTTACCCATTCATCTCCATAGCCATTCCCTTCAAAACGAATAGCTTTTGACTCTTTAATTAATTTTTGCAATTCTTTTAAAATAGCCTCATCTTTTTTAACCCCTTTATCAATTCTTGAGTCAACTGATTTTTTAAACTCTTTTAACTGTTTAGCCACAATAACATTTAAAGCGGTCATTGAATGAGCACAATTTGCTGTAGAACCAACTGCTCTAAACTCAAATTTATTACCTGTAAAAGCAAAAGGAGATGTTCTATTTCTATCCGTATTGTCCAGCATAATTTGCGGAATCTTACCAATACTTAACTTCAATTCCGTTTTATCTTCTGGAGTCATTTTTCCAGCTTTTATATTTTTTTCTAATTTATCTAACATTTTTGTTAGTTGAGATCCAAGAAAAACAGATATAATTGCTGGAGGCGCCTCATTTGCTCCTAATCTATGATCATTTCCTGCTGATGCAATACTTGCTCTTAAAATATCAGCATTATCATGAATTGCCTTAACAGTGTTTACTAAAAATGTTAAAAATCGAAGGTTTGTTTTTGGATTCTTACCTGGAGCTAATAAATTCACCCCAGTATTTGTGGATAAAGACCAGTTATTGTGCTTTCCTGAACCATTCAAACTTCCAAATGGTTTTTCATGCAACAACACTCTAAAATCATGTTTACGTGCAATTTTCTCCATCAAATCCATTAATAATAGATTATGATCGTTTGCCAAATTTGTTTCTTCAAACATTGGAGCGCACTCATATTGATTTGGAGCTACCTCATTATGTCTTGTAGTTACAGGTATCCCTAATTTTAAGGCTTCAATCTCATACTCTTTCATAAAAGCTTCAGCTCTCCCTGGAATAGATCCAAAATAATGATCATCCAATTGCTGCCCTTTTGCAGGGTTATGACCAACTAAAGCTCTTCCTGTCATCATAATATCTGGACGAGCATTATATAACGCCTTATCAATTAAAAAATACTCCTGCTCCCAACCTAAGCTAGCACTCACCTTATTTACATTTTTATCAAAATACTGACAAACAGCAACTGAAGCCTCATCAACCGCATGTAATGCTTTTAATAATGGAATTTTAAAATCTAATGCCTCTCCTGTGTAAGCGATAAAAACAGTAGGAATACATAATGTCTTACCCATTACAAAAGCTGGAGAAGTTGGATCCCAAGCGGTATAACCTCTTGCTTCAAATGTATTTCTAATACCACCATTCGGAAAACTAGATGCATCAGGCTCTTGTTGAACTAAATTATCTCCATCAAATTTTTCTATCGCTCTCCCTCCACTTATTGGACTGAAAAACGAATCATGCTTTTCTGCCGTAGCTCCTGTTAATGGTTGAAACCAATGCGTATAATGAGAAGCTCCTTTTGTTAATGCCCAATCTTTCATTGATGAAGCAACCTGATTCGCCATACCTCTATCTAAACGAGTCCCTTTATTAATAGAACTCATAACACTATTATATGCTTCTTTTGGAAGATACTCTCGCATTTTTTCCTCAGTAAAAACATTTGTTGCGTAATAGTTTGACGCTCTATCTGAAGGAAACTCAACATGTTTTGGCTTTCTTTCAAGTACGTCTTCTAAGGCTTTAAATCTAAATGATGACATTTTTTATGATTTTTATTAAAATAAATACAAAATTTACGCAAATGTACCTCAAATTAGGGGGTAAATCAAAAATAAGATGCTTTTTACTTATTAACAGCCTTAATTATTTAACATTAAAACAAATCATATCGAAAAAAAATCCCGTAAGAAGTAAATCTTACGGGATTTTTTATTGAATTTTTATTTCTCTACTGAGGAACAACTTTAATTTCTACCCTCATGTTTTTAGTCTTGTCTTTAGAATCTACAGGCGAACCTACTCCTTTTGCCTTCCTAACTATACGCTCTTTCTTAACTCCCTTTGAAATTAAATATTTATAAACCGCACTAACTCTTTTTCCCGCCAAATTAGTTACACCTTTTTCTGACACGTCAATAAATCCGGATGTAATCACTTTTTCATCAATATTTTCTTTCAAGTAGGCCACAACTTTATCCAAACTAATAACTGATTCAGCTACCGAAGACCGATTTGGTTTAAACATAATTTTCATTCCATCAATTTGATCACCTCCAGCCGCAGTTGCAACTGCCGTAGAAGGATTCCCAGTATTACTTGCCGAACCGTCAGAGTTCACAATCTTAACATTCGTAGCTTTTGCCTTATCATCGCTTCCAAATCCTGATTTCACCACCTCAGCGTTCTCCATTCCCTCTACCACATCACAATCACATTTCCCAGCTTCTGCTATAGGCGTAATAGACACATTGTCGATATAATAATAAGCTGTATATTTTTGAGGCTTATTAAACCCCCTAGGCCTTTTCACCTTTACTGTCTTTAATTCTTCATCAGTTGTAAAGTTTCCAATTGTAAGATATTCTTCACCACCTTTTGCCTTATAAACACCACACATTGGAGTCCAATAATATTGCTTATCATAAATAACCAATCGTTTACTCTCAATAAAATTATCAAATTGCAATACATCAGAATTATTAGCTGTCATTGCCTTCCCCGTAAGTGCAGCGCCTAAATGATTGGTAGCATACTTTGACAAATCTGCCAAACTCACATAATACTTTACACAGTACTCTTCACCAACCTCCATTTTCTCAATCAATTTAACTTGCAAATAAGTTCTTGGTGCTTTATTTTTATAACTATATGCTAAAAACCCAGCATAACCAGTTCCCTCCATTGGTTTTTCTTTTCCATAATCATTCTCTGGTATAGAAATATAGAAATTTTTAGTTTTTGGAATATACAAATCTGCCTTAGCCAATGTTGGAGAAGTCCAAGGTGTTGCTCCTTTAATTTCTCCTTTCAACTTAACTTTCTTTTCAATTTTTTCAAACGTTGGGTTTGGAACTAAATTCGTTTGAGAAAACCCAACAGTTGCAATTAAAGAAAATGTAATAAACAATCTATTTTTCATATGTCTTAGTTTTATTTTGACACAAATTTATCAAATTTTATACCAACTGAAAAAAAACAGTTTCAAATAAAATCTATAGAACAAAAAAGGCCGCCCGAAGGCGACCCTTTTCTAGTTGATGCTCTTGCCATAGAAATTGACTTTAAACAAGTCTTCCAAGAGTATTCTTTTGCCATTATAAAAAGGTGTAATCCAGGCATCTTTTTGACCTGACTTAATAATTTTTTGCCTTAACACTTCAGTCTTACCTATTGTAGTGAATTGTCCCTGTGTAAAACGAGTAATATTATCAGGGTAATTTAATATCAATGGTTGTCCATACTGTTTTAGATGGCCCCACTTAAAGTTCTTAGGGAAACGGTATGCTCCAATCTGAACCTTAAATTCTAAACCATCAGCACAAATATCCTTTGCTAATCCGATCATCTTAGCATAAATCTTTTTATCATTTAAATCTTTACCTATAAACCATGAAAAATCAACAGCACTCTCCGTTTCACACGGACCTTTCATAAGCTCCTTTTCAACAACTACTACTTCTTCAACAACTTTTTTCACATCTTCAACCACCACCTCTTTTACTTCTTCAATAACTGCAATTTCCTCCACTATCTCTTCAACAACTACCTCTTTTACTTCTTCAACAATAGCTGCTTCTTCTACCACTTCTTCCTCAACAACAGCTACTTCTTCTACCACCTCTACTACCTCTTCAACAACAGCTACTTCTTCAACAACTTCTACTACCTCTTCAATAACCACTTCTTCTTCAACAACAGCTACTTCTTCAACTACTTCTTCTTCCTCCTTATACTCTTCAACTGTTTTCCGTTGACCGAAAACAAAAACAGTAACAAAAGCATCTTTCTGATCAGCCTCTTCCTCCGATAACATTTGCTTAAAACCTTCAGCTTCTTCTAAAGTTTCAAAAAGCCCAAACGTATATCGAGTTATTCCATCAGGATAAACCTTTGCAGTAATTTTTCCATACTTTTCTAAATACTGTAACTTGAAATCATTGACATCGGACACTGCTCCAATCTCCACCTTAAAACTTAACCCTGCTATCGTTTTTGCTCCAGCATCCTTTACATTATCCCCCTCAAGGTCTATCTCTTGTTTTCCAGCTAAATCAATAGTCTTTTCATTATCACTATAAATATCAGGATCAGTTAAAGCTCCGTGCATGTCTTCGGTAAAATCAGTTTTTGTAAATTCTTTACTATAAAATTGTTTAAATGTTTTCTCAACACCATTATCGGCAATTTTCACTTCTGGAGTCTTACATAAAGAATCTTTCAAAACCAATTTCTGTTTGGCGATCTCAGAGCCTAACAACGTTTCAAAAGGACCAACTACATCTTTATAAGTTCCATCAGGATAGCTAATAGTAGATATTTTTGCAATAATAGTTGGATCTGTTTTTACAGAATCCACGCAATCTGCATCCAAGAAATATTGAACACCAGCCTCTCTATTACTCCCTCTTTCATTCAATATTTTTTCATAAACCATTGCATGATAACCTTCCTCTGTATTTTCTTTACGGTACTGCCAAATTTGTTCATCAATTTTATTCTGTAATGGATCTGAGTCGTCAGAAAGTCCAACCTCATTCCCTTCAGAATAAACATTAAAATCATGCTCAACCTCTACATAAGTTTCTAAAGACTCTACATCAATATAACTAACCTTTGTATCATACCCTTCTACTTCAATAGCAATTTTATATTTATTACCCGGAGTTAATGCCAACATATATTTCCCTGATGATGAATTAGATTTAAACTCTCCTTCCAACTCACCAGTACTCTCATTTGTAACAGTAATATCTGCTTCAGCTAAAACTCCATCTGCTTGAACAACACCTACTACCAATGCTAAAATTGGTCTTTTACCAAAATGTCCTGGCGAAACAGTATAGATATCATGTGTTCCATTCTCACTCCTTCCAGCAGTAGAATAATACCCGGTTTTAGCATCTGCCGACAACACATAATACCTATCATCATCAATTGTATTAACTGGATAACCAACATTTTCCGGCTCATCCCATCCTTCATTCGTTAAATAAGAATAAAATATATCATAACCACCCATACTATTATGTCCTTTAGAACTATAATACAATGTCCTTTTATCTGGATGAATAAAAGGTGCATCATCATCAAAAGGCGTATTAATTACTGAGCCTAAGTTATTAATTTCACCCCAAGTTTTATCAGCTTGTAATACAGCAGAATAAATATCTCTACCTCCATAACCACCTTCTCTCGAACTAGAAAAATAAAGCATTCTCCCATCACTAGTTAACGTTGCACTTCCTTCCCATGCCGGACTATTTACTCCTCCCATCAATTTTTTAGGCTTACTCCATTCCTCCCCTTTCAAATCACTTGAAAAAATATCTCCTCCTCCTTTTTTTGTCTGTTTATAAATAAATAACCGCTGACCATCAGTAGAAATAGCAATACTTGCATCATGACCAACAGTATTAATATTCTCAGCAATACTTTCAGGATCTAACCACTCATCCCCAAACTTATAAGCCACCATAATATCCTCATTATAATGTCCATCATTATCAGGCTTCCCCGTTGGACTCAACAAACCTCCTTTACTCATACTCCCTCTGTAAGTAAATATTATCATAGATTCATCTGGTGTAATTACAGGAACATATTCCGAGTAATCTGTATTAATAGGGGCACCTATATTTACAATCTCTACCTCCATCGTATCCTCCATATAAACCTGAGCATTTACACAATAAATAATATTTTGTCTTGCTAATATTTTTTGTTCTTCCGAAACACCTTCTGTTCTAAGATAGCCGGTATAAGAAGAAACTGCCTCATCAAACCTACCGTTAACTGCATATGCTCTCCCTAAATAAAAATCAACTTCATTAAATTCAGGATTAGACGCTTTTACCGCAAGTAATTTTGCTAACGCAGCCTCTTTTTTATTCTTAAAGTAAGAATAACAAATTCCCACCATCAAATTATAATAAGGATCTTCTGGCTTATTTATAGAAAGTCTTTCAAAAATCTTTAATGCTTTAGGAATATTTTTAGCGTCATCATCATAATAATAATACTCAGCTTTTTCAACCAGACTATTTCCCTCTTTAGATGACAACTTTCCCTGAGAAAACGCTGAACTAACAGTCAAGATTATCAACAATAATAAAATCACATTCCTTCTAACAACCATCTTAAAATCAGTTTTGTACATACTAAGTGCTGCCAAAGTACAAGAAATAAGGTTTCCTGTTTATTAACATTTTTTACAG
>Ga0256845_1000606_pt1 | contig 33078 bp, 31 predicted proteins | sample RiftiametaG_FD_189101 | JGI IMG/M metagenome (GOLD analysis project Ga0256845, IMG submission 189101) | Tube worm associated microbial communities from hydrothermal vent at the East Pacific Rise, Pacific Ocean - Riftia | ecosystem: Host-associated > Annelida > Integument > Unclassified ...
AGATAATTTACTCCTAACAGCTGGTTCTGCCGTGTTTAGTATGATGATATTCTCTATGTTATTATTAGATATTAAATCTAATTACTAACCGCTGAATCGTCTATTAAAAGAAAGGACTAACTCAATGAATACTTTTCTAAAGTCGTTTGCAACAATCATAGGGCTTTTTGCCGTTGTCGGACTTATTTTACCTAATCAAATTGATATTAAACGACAAATAGTGATTGATGCACCAATAGAAACAGTTCATCAGCAGGTGAATAACCTTGAAAACTGGCCTAAATGGTCACCTTGGACCAAGCTTGATCCGAGTATTAAAACAACTCTAGGCGATATTCATTCAGGAGCTGGTGCATCCCAATCTTGGGTAGGAAGCAGTGGTAGCGGACATTTGACGTTTATTGAATCTTCATTGTCAGGCGGTGTGGTCTATAAAATGACTTTTGATGGTGATTCGACCGTTTATAAAGCGGGATTTTCTTATCAACAACAAGGAGAAAACACACAAGTGACTTGGTTTATGACCGGTAAAATGGAACCAATTATTATCGGAAATTATTTTGCTTTGTTAATGGATTCATTGATTGGTGATAGTTTTGTGCAAGGGCTTGAGTTACTAAAAACCGTTTCAGAAAGAGCATCTACGGATTAATTATTATCTAGTAAATATTCAATCCCTGCGCCTTTATTGTTAGTCCAAGCTATTCTTGCTTTTAGAATAGGGGCATCGGTAGCACCTTCATCTTGTTGCACCGTTATCTCACTATCAATTGCTTGTTGAGCTAATTCACTATCTAAAATAAATAATCCGCCGTCACCAAAGTCTTGAGTCATGACACTGCGAGTGCAAAAAGACTTTGTTGTTATTTTAACTTTTAACTGTAATGGTAAACGGGTTGATGACCGTCTAGATAGCTTTGTCATAGTTTTTAAATATTTGAGTGTTTTAATTATTATAGTTGGTTTTTATTGTCTTTTTTAAATATTAAAGTCCTGATATTCTTTAATTTCATAATAATATAATTGTGATCAATACAGGTCAAAATCTTGGAGTAAGCTATGAGAAAATTAAGAGTCGTTATCACTGGAGCTAACCGAGGAATTGGCTTGGCACTTTGTAAGGTATATTTACAAAAAAATGCGGAAGTTATCGGCGTTTGCAGGAATGTAACTGAAGCATTGGATTCTTTAAATATTGAAATTATAGACGGTATTGATATTTCATTAGCCACAGGAGTCATTCGATTAAAAAAAGTGTTGGCTGACCGAAAAATTGATGTATTAATAAATAATGCGGGGATTTTACGAAGTCAAAGCTTTCAGAGTTTAGCGTCTGGTCAATTAGACTATGTTGGAATTACAGAGCAGTTTGAAGTTAATACTTTGGGACCCCTTAGAGTCGTAGAAGCGCTTTACAGTAATTTAGTAGCAGGCAGTAAAATTGCAATGATCACAAGTCGAATGGGATCAATTGAAGATAATACTTCAGGTGGAAGCTATGGTTATAGGATGTCAAAATGTGCCTTGAACATTGCCAGCAAATCAATGGCAGTAGATTTTAAGGCGCAAGGAATTTCTGTGGCTATATTGCATCCCGGATATGTTCAAACAGAGATGGTAAATTTTTCTGGCGATATTTCGTCGGACTTATCAGCCGAAAGATTAGCTCAACGAGTGGACGAATTGAATTTAGAAAACACAGGTACTTTTTGGCATAGCAATGGTGAAATTTTACCTTGGTAAAGCTCTTATCATTGACCATTGATTTTTCTCATCGGTTTAATAATGTTCTTTAATAACTCAAGATGATTAGGTATAGAAGCTTAAATGTACTATTCTAAACGTCATTAAAAATTCAGCAATTTAATACAAGGTAATCCATTATGTTTAGCATGCGCGATTTTGCAAAAGCAGCGAAACAAGCATCATTTCAAACGGCGCTTTTATCAGAAGAAATAAAAAATAAAACGTTAACTGATATGGCGTCAGCACTTCGTGAAACAACCGCTGATATTTTGAAAGCAAACGAGCAAGATATTCGGTCAGCAAAAGAAAATCAATTATCAGATGCCATGATAGACCGTTTATTGTTAACAACCGATCGAGTTGAAGATATTGCTCAAGCACTTGAGCAAATTGCAACACAGGCAGACCCTGTTGGAAAAATTAAAAATAAACAAACCATGAAAAATGGCTTACAAGTCGCGAAAATGTCAATTCCATTAGGTGTGATCGCAATGATTTTTGAATCTCGCCCTAATGTAACAGCCGATGCCGCCGCCTTATGTTTGAAAGCTGGAAATGCGGTTATTTTACGTGGCGGTAAGGAGGCGATTCATTCTAGCTTAGCTATCGCAGCGGCATTGCATTTAGCGCTGGAAAAAAATGGTATCAGCAAAGCGGCTATAAGCGTGGTTCCCGATCCTGATCGTAAACACTTAAATGAATTGTTAACCTTAACTGATTCGGTGGATTTAATTATTCCAAGAGGAGGCGAAAGTTTAATTCATTTTGTTAGTGACAACAGTAAAATTCCAGTCATCCAGCATTACAAAGGCGTTTGTCATTTGTATGTGGACAAAGAAGCTGATCAAGATAAAGCGATTAAGATTTTATTGAACGGTAAAGTTCAAAGACCAGGCGTTTGTAATTCTTTGGAAACATTTTTAGTTCATCAAGATATTGCAGAAGAGTTTTTAGTGAAAGCCGCTAAAGCACTGAATGAATTTAATGTTAAAGTTTATGCTTGTGAACGAAGTATTCAATATTTTGATAATGTCGCACCAGCGAGTGATGAGGAATATGATAAAGAATATTTGTCGTTAGAAATTGCATTACGAGTGGTTGATAGTTTTGAACAAGCGATTGAACATATACTAAAATTTAGCTCTGGGCACACCGAAGTGATTGTCACCGAAAATAAACAAAGCGCTGATTTGTTTATTAAAAGTATTAATTCTGCTGTTGTTATGTGGAATGCTTCATCACGTTTTTCTGATGGTGGCGAGTTAGGCTTAGGCGCTGAAATTGGTATATCAACCAGTAAACTTCACGCTTATGGACCAATGGGTGTTGAATCGCTAACGACCGAGAAATTTGTGGTTGTTGGAGATGGACAGGTTCGTTAAAACAGAGTCATACCGCTTGACGGGCGGGTTTGGTCCACTTTAACTCGGTTCAGATTAACCTAGCTGTACGGTTTAGAGGGTTTATATGGACATTCCTTTCATCATGTAACACTTTTATCGCTACAGCTCTTGTTCGACAATACCTCTAGAGAAGCCTTAATTTTCAAATTCGTTGTTATGTATTTTAATAAAGGATAATAATTGGGTTAAACGGTCCAATCAATAACATCGAGTAACTCTGTGTTAAAAAACGCTTTGTCATTACTAACAAGCGTGGCATTAACTGCAACGGAGTGTGATGCGATAAGCATATCAAAAGCGGTTAGTGATTTACCGTTGCGTTCACAAAGTGTTCGAAATTCCGCATATATTTTTGCTGTATCTTTATCAAAGGGTAAAGTCTCAACACGTAATAAAAATTCATTAACAATAAGCGGAAGTTTTTTAGCTTCAGGCTTGTTTGCAACACCGCGTAGTAATTCTGCCGCCGTGATTGATGAAATGCAAATAGTAGCCATTGGCAACTTTAACAATTGTTCTTTAACCTTTGGGTGTCCCTTAATAGCAAAGCTAGCGATATTTGTATCAAGCATATAGAGCTTGTCCACTAAAATAAGTCCTTTTCTGTATCACTATCATTATCTCGTACACTCATGAAATCCTGCGGTACATCAGCCGACAAATCAAAGAATTCTGACCAGCTATTGGGTTTTTTTGAAATAATAATATCGCCCGTTTTTTCATCTCTTCGTATGAAAACCTCATCGCAAGAAAAACGATAATTTGCGGGTAAGCGTACTGCTTGGCTTCGTCCGTTCATAAATAATTTGGCGGTTTGAGAACGCATAATTCAACCCTTTATCTTAATGTAATATATCAAAGTATATACTTGCTTATGTAATATATCAAGGTATATCACAATGAAGCTTTTCTTGGCTAATGCAGTTTCTCGTTTAATCATTATTATGGAGCAAAGCTAAACTATGTAATATTCAAGTTGAACTTGAATATTACATAACTTTAATTGCTGCTATTGTGGCTTTAGCTTAAAAATTTATAATACGCATAAAAAAAGGGTTTCGAAGTAATACACTTTGAAACCCTTTTTTGTAATGGCTTGTTGATATTTAAGGCAAGTAACTTTTTCCCATTAAAAAACTATCAACTTCCCGCGCCGCTCTACGGCCTTCATCAATCGCCCAAACAATTAAACTTTGACCACGACGCGCATCACCTGCTGAAAACACATTCGCTTTATTGGTAACAAATTTGTCGTATTCTGCATCAACGGTACTGTTATTGGCTAAGTTAATATCCAATTGTTTTAATGGTTCAGCTTCTGGTCCCATAAAACCCATGGCTAATAAAACTAAATCAGCGGGATTAACTTTTTCGCTACCTGCAATTTCTTGAGGAACCATTCGCCCGTCGTCTAATTTTTTCCATTCGATCTCAACGGTATGAACGGCTTTTACGTTGCCTTTGCCATCACTTTCAATCTTTTTAGTCATCAATAAATACTGACGAGGATCATCACCTTGTACGGCAATTGCTTCTTGTTGTCCGTAATCAACATTAAGAACTTTTGGCCATTGTGGCCAAGGATTATTTGATGCTCGGCTTAACGCCGGTTGAGGCATGATTTCAAGTTGGATAACACTTTTACAACCATGACGTAATGCCGTACCAACACAATCTGTTCCCGTATCACCACCACCAATAACAACAACGTCTTTGCCTTGTGCATTGATAAACTGACCATCTTTGTGTTGGCTATCTAATAAGCTTTTAGTGTTAGCGGCTAAATATTCCATCGCAAAATGGATGCCCTTGAGCTCACGCCCTTCCGTTGGTAAATCACGAGGAACGGTAGCGCCAGTACAAACGACTACAGCATCAAAATCTTTTTCAAGTTGCTGTGCAGGAATGTCTTTACCGATTTCAGTATTAGTGACAAAAGTAATACCTTCTTCTGTGAGTAAATCGACGCGACGTTGAACAATTTCTTTTTGAAGTTTCATATTAGGAATGCCGTACATTAGCAATCCACCCACTCGGTCACTTCGTTCATACACGGTCACTAAATGGCCGGCTTTATTTAACTGAGCAGCACAAGCTAAGCCAGCTGGACCTGAGCCAATAACAGCGACTTTTTTACCGGTTCTTTTTGATGGTGGCTTGGCAACTACCCAGCCTTCTTTAAAGCCACGTTCAATAATGCTGTATTCATGAAGCTTTATGGTGACAGGATCTGCATTAATGCCTAAAACACAGGAACCTTCACAAGGTGCAGGGCAAACTCGACCAGTAAATTCTGGGAAGTTATTGGTTTTGTGTAGCAATTGTAAGGCTTGTTTCCAACGTCCATGATAAATTAAATCATTCCATTCTGGGATGACATTATTAACCGGACAACCCGCAACTGCAGGCGCATATTCTGATTTAGCCGACATACAAAAAGGCACACCACAATCCATACAACGTGAAGCTTGTTTACGTATTTTATCTTCTGGCATGTGTTCATGAACTTCTTGCCAGTCAATTAACCGATCTTTTGCATCACGATCATCGGGTAACGCTCTTTTAACATTTAAAAATCCGACAGGATTTCCCATAATGATTCTCCTATCGGGCTCAGGCTTTCTGAGCGGCTATATTTTTAAGGTGCATATCAAATGCTTCAACGGCAATATCATATTCATTCGAGAATTTGCCAGTGGCTTTCGCTTGTTGAATATAGTTTTGCATTTGCTTGTAATCAACAGGCATTACTTTTACAAATTGTTTGATACTGGCTTGCCAGTCATCTAATAACTCTGCAGCAACATCGGAACCCGTATTTTCTTGGTGTTGTAGTAATAATGATTTAAGTTCATTAACTTCTTCAGCATCATCAATGCTTTCGAGTTCAACCATTTCCATATTGCACTTAGAAGCGAAGTCACCTTTTTTGTCTAATACATAAGCAACACCACCGGACATACCTGCTGCAAAATTCCGTCCTGTTTCGCCAATGATAATAGCTTTTCCACCAGTCATATATTCACAACCGTGGTCACCAACTCCTTCAACAACGGCTATTGCACCCGAGTTACGAACACAGAATCGTTCACCAGCAATACCTCGAATAAACGATATGCCACTGGTTGCGCCAAAGAAAGCAACATTACCAATTAAGATATTATCTCTCGCTTTAAACGGTGCTTTTTTATCAGGATAAACCACTAATTTACCACCAGAAAGACCTTTGCCAAAATAATCATTGGCATCGCCTTCTAATTCAAAACGTAACCCTTTAGCGGCAAAACAACCAAAGCTTTGTCCTGCTGAACCAGTAAATTTAACCTTAATGGTATCTTCTGGCAGGCCGGCACCTTTGTATTTTTTGGAGATTTCATTTGAAATCATTGCGCCAGTTGTTCGGTCAGTATTAATGATATTACTTTCTAAGTTAACGGTTTGTTGGTCATTAATGGCTGATTGCGCATCTTTAATTAACTGGCGGTCAATAATATCGTTAATTAAATGTTTTTGTTGGCTACTGCAATAAAGGGTGTCGTCATCTAACGCACCTTCTTTATGCAATATCGGTGAGAGATCGATGCCTTTATATTTCCAATGATCAATATCATCGAGTAGTTTCAAGCATTGTGTTTGCCCAACCATTTCGTCAATGGTTTTAAAACCGAGCTCTGCCATTATTTCACGTAAACCTTCTGCAAGCATGGTGAAGAAATTAACCACATGCTCAACTTTACCTTCATAACGCGCTCTTAATTCTTTATCTTGTGTGGCGATACCAACAGGGCAAGTATTTAAATGACACTTACGCATCATAATACAACCTTCAACAATTAATGCCGATGTGGCAACTCCCCATTCTTCTGCGCCAAGTAATGTAGCAATAGCAATGTCACGCGGGGTTTTTAATTGACCATCGGTTTGTACAACAATACGACTTCTTAATTTGTTTTTTACTAGTGTTTGATGGGTTTCTGATAAACCAAGCTCCCAAGGCAATCCCGCATGTTTAATTGAGCTAAGTGGTGATGCGCCTGTACCGCCATCGTGACCTGCAATAAGGACCACATCAGCGTAAGCTTTACAAACACCCGATGCGATTGTACCAACACCTGCTTCAGAGACTAATTTGACATTAATACGAGCTTCTCGGTTTGCATTTTTTAAATCAAAAATCAATTGTGAGAGATCTTCAATGGAATAAATATCATGATGCGGCGGTGGAGAAATAAGACCTACACCGGGTGTTGAATTACGTGTTTTGCCAATCCAAGCATCTACTTTATGTCCTGGTAGCTGACCACCTTCTCCAGGTTTTGCTCCTTGAGCCATTTTGATTTGAATTTCATCACAATTGGCTAAGTAATAACTGGTGACACCAAAACGCCCAGAAGCGACTTGTTTTATTCGAGAAATTCTAGAATCACCATTTTCATCTGGGGTGAAACGGATAGGATCTTCGCCACCTTCGCCACTGTTACTTTTACCGCCTATTCGATTCATGGCAATGGCTAATGTGGTATGTGCTTCCCATGAGATTGAGCCAAAAGACATCGCGCCTGTCGCAAAACGTTTAAAAATATTTTCAACGGGTTCAACATCGCTTAAAGGAATTGATTTTCTGTCAGAAGCGAATTCCATTAAGCCACGTAAGGTATAGGCTTCTTTACTTTGTTGATCGATTAACTGAGTATATTCGCGGAATTGATTTTGGTCATTAGCCGCTGTTGAATGTTGTAATAATCGAATGCTGGTTGGGTTAAATAAATGACGTTCACCATCATTACGCCAAGCGTAATCTCCACCAGTGCTGAGTAAGTCGTCAACCGCTATTTGGCTTGCATCAGGAAAACCTTTACGGTGACGTTCTATGGTTTCAAAGGCGATTTGATTTAAACCTAAACCTTGAATACGGCTAACCGTGCCAGTGAAGTATTTTTCTACCACTTGAGAGTTAATACCAAGCGCTTCAAATATTTGTGCGCCATGATATGACTGAAGTGTTGAAATACCCATTTTAGAAAAGATTTTAAGCAGACCACTATTGACCGCTTTTATGTATTTTTCAAACACTTGGCTATCTGTTAATTGCGCGTTAACAATACCATCATTGCGTAATTCTAATAATGTTTCTAGCGCTAAATAAGGATTAACGGCAGAAGCACCATAACCAATCACTGTTGCAAAATGATGCGTTTCACGCACATCAGCCGACTCAACAATAATATCAGTTTGCGAACGTAAACCTTCTCTAATTAAATAGTGGTGGATTGCCGCTGTTGCGAGTAAAGAGGGAATTGCAGCATGATCTGTATCGGTTTTTCTATCACTTAAAATAACAATAGAGCATCCGTTTTCAACAGCGTTTTTAGCGGCTAAACAAATTTTATCAAGCGCTTGCTCTAAACGATTATCTTGGCCGTCAGCATTAAATGTTGTATCAATGACCTGACTTTTAAAGTTGCCTTGTTTAATGTGTTTTAATTTGTGTAATTGCTCATTGGTTAATACCGGTTGAGTAATTTCAATCTTATTACAATGTTCAGCTGTTTCAGCAAGAACATTTAATGAGTTACCTACATAAGTTCTTAACGACATCACCATTTCTTCTCGAATAGGGTCAATTGGCGGGTTAGTCACTTGAGCAAATAGTTGTTTAAAATAATTAGAAAGTTGTTGAGGTTGATCAGAAAGAACGGCCAATGGGCTATCAATTCCCATTGCCCCTAATGGCTCTTTACTCGTTCCTACCATTTCTGCCAAGATCATTGTCAGATCTTCGCTACTATAACCAAAGGCTTTTTGACGAGTTATTAAGCTTTGCGCGTTAGCTGTTTCGGGCTTGACTGTTGGTGTTGGTAATTCATCGAGCACCACCTTATTGTCTTTAAGCCATTGAGCGTAAGGTTGTGCAGAACAGATCCCCGATTTAATTTCGTCATCACTGATAATACGACCTTGCTCTAAATCAGCAATAAATATTTTACCCGGCTGTAAACGACCTTTTTGTACCACTTTTGATTGGTCTACTTGTAATGCACCGGTTTCAGATCCCATTACCACCAAGCCATCATCCGTTACTAAGTAACGTGAAGGGCGCAAGCCATTACGGTCTAATGTTGCACCAATAACCTTACCGTTAGTAAATGAAATAGACGCAGGACCATCCCAAGGCTCCATAATGCATGAATAATATTCATAAAAAGCACGTTTTGCTGGATCCATATTTTCTTGAGACTGCCATGCTTCTGGTACCATCATCATCATCACTTGCGCTAGAGGACGACCACTAAGTACTAAGAGTTCAATTGCCATATCGAGGTTGGCGGAATCTGAGTTGCTACGATTGCAAATAGGTTGCAGCATTTTCATCTCTTCTGGCGAGAAATTAACTGACTCCATTAATGCCGAGCGAGCATGCATCCAATTAATATTTCCCTGAACCGTATTGATTTCACCATTATGAGAAAGATAGCGGAAAGGTTGAGCGCGTCGCCATGCTGGGAAGGTATTAGTAGAAAAACGTGAATGAAACATTGCCATGGTACTAACAACATCTTCATTTTGTAGGTCAAGGTAATAACCTCTAACTTGAGAGGTGGTCAACTGTCCCTTATAAACAATTGTACGCGATGATAATGAGGCAATATAAAATTCATCTTGCTCACTGGCAATGGTTTGATTCACTAAATGCGCTGTGTATTTACGTAAAATAAATAATTTACGTTCAAAATCTTGAGCAGATATATTACTCGGCTTTTCGATAAAAACTTGTTCGATATTTGGTTCAGAGTTTCTTGCCGCTTCACCTAAAGAACTGTTAGAGCTTGGTACTTCGCGATAGCCAAGGCAGTTTAAAGATAGATCTTTAATACTTTGATTAAGCGCATCACGACATTTTTTCATTTGGGTGTTATCCGCAGGAAAAAACATCATACCTACGCCATATTCACCACTTGCTGGGATTTCAAAGCCAAGATTTGAGCATTCTTTTTTCAAAAAATCATGAGGTATTTGAATCAAGATCCCTGCGCCATCACCACTATTAACATCACAGCCAGTGCCACCCCGATGCTCCATACAACTGAGCATGGTTAAAGCATTTTCAATGATATCGTGAGATTTCTTACCTTTTAAGCTGGCAACAAAACCTATTCCGCAACTATCATGCTCAAATTCAGCACGATATAGGCCTTTTGGTGTCTGGCTATTTGTATTCATTAACAATTTCCTGTTCTTTGTCTAATTTAGTCGCAATAAGACCGGTCTTTTGTGCATAAAATGCGGTGTATAAATTAAAGCAGAAAAACCTGCTTATGTTCAGTTTATTACGGATATTCGTGCAATTGAGGGTGTTTCGTCGTTCAAACGTATCAGCTGATAGTTAGAAAAAAGCCTATTTGCAGAGTTAATCTAATAAAATACACTGTTGCATTTAATGTTCAGCTGTATAGTTTACCACAAAGGCTGGGGTTGATGAAAGAGTACTCTTTCGAGCGATTACAACTAATGAAAGTGAAGGATAGCTTGAAAGCTGTTATATTTTTATAATGTCGTAGTAAAAAAACTTGGTAGAGAGATTACTTTTTTATGTGTAATTCTAAGCTCCATAACCCCGCATATTTATTAAAGGTTCTTTGGGTGAACATTGCAGCGAGCAATAAACCGCGGCTTCCATCTAAAAAACCTAAGCGGAAAATATAGATTTGCACAAAAGTAAATAGTGCACGTAATATAGCTAGAGCAATACCATAGCTTTTTTTTCCTTTTTTGTGGTATTCAATGCTGGTTAACCATGAGTATTTTCGGTTTTTTTCCAATAGGTGTTCGAAATTTCTAATTGAATAATGTAGCAAATAGCCATTAGATATTTTTTCTATTTTACCTTGAGTGATCACTTTTTCATGAACTAAGTCGAGTGTAAAATGAGCTCCGTCTCGTTTAAATAAACGTTTAGGAGCTCGAGCCGAGCGACCATGTTTTATCAGTTTGCCAAAAAATACGTTTCCCAAGGAAGTTTAAAAGCGGTAGCAGTAATAGTATCTTTCTTTAATATTTTAATAATATTGTCTCTCATGGCATCATCGAGAGCCTCATCAGCATCAATTGATAATACCCAATCACAACGAGCTTTGTCTAAAGCTCGTTGTTTTTGAGGCCCATAGCCTGGCCAATTAGTGACTTCAACATTATCTGTATATTCTTTTACAATATTTACCGTGTTATCTGTACTGCCAGAATCAAGGACAATAATTTCGGTAGCAATGTTTTTGATTGAATCCAAACAGCGTTTTATTCGCTCTTCTTCATTTTTGGTAATGATAATAACCGATAATGTATGCATATTTTTTGGAGGAATAATTATTTTGTATAGTGATAATATATTTAATTTACTGTAAATTCAATTGTGAGTATTCAAGTATATACCTATTGTGAAGCATTGTGGAATAACAAGAATATTGATGAGATTATGTTGTATTTTCAAAATCAGAATTTCTATTTATATAGTGATAAAGCTGTTAAGCTTTGAAAAAAGCGTTACCATTATTTAAGGAAAAATATGTTAGACAAAATTGAAGATAAATTAGAATCAACCATTTTTAAAAGTCGCTGGTTATTAGCGCCGTTTTATTTGGGTTTGATCCTCAGTATTATTTTGTTATTTGTTAAGTTTGTTCAAGAGCTTTGGCATTTAACTATTCATGTTTTTACCGCATCAGAAAGTGATGTCATTATTGGTATTTTAGCGTTAGTGGATATGTCATTGGTTGGCAGTTTATTATTAATGATTATTTTTAGTGGTTATGAGATTTTTGTGTCAAAAATTGATGTAGGGGATCATGAGGATCGACCTGATTGGATGGGTAAAGTTGACTTCTCGGGATTAAAATTAAAAGTTATTGGCGCAATAGTAGCCATTTCAGCAATTGATTTATTAAAAGCATTTATGAATTTACCTGCGGAACTAACGCCAGAACAAAGCAATTTAATCTTTTGGAAAGTTGCTATTCATATGACATTTGTTGTATCAGGTCTGATTTTTGCGCTAATGGATAAAATAGCTGGGGATACGGTTAAACATTAATTGGATTAAAGACTAACGGTTGATTCAATACTGATGGCTGGTTCTTTGTAAAGAACTAGCCATTTTTTGTTGAGGGTGCATCTTTTCAGTTAGATTTGATTTTTTATACCTTCCACATCTAAATGGCATTTTTTTAGTAAGTCGAGAGGATCGCCATGTTCAATAAACTCATCTTGAATGCCTAAGTGCTTAATCGCGATCTGAATATTTTGTGATGCTAAAAACTCACTGACCGCACTGCCAGCTCCTCCAGCAATCACATTGTCTTCAAGAGTAACTAATTGTTTATGATTTTTACATAATTTAATAATCAGAGCTTCATCAAGTGGTTTAACAAACCGCATGTCAATCACGGTTGCATTAATCTCCTCAGCCACTTCTAGAGCATTATGTAATAAATTACCAAATGCGAGAAAGGCGATTTTTTTCCCCTCTCTTTTGACTACAGCTTTACCAATAGGAATAGTTTCTAGCTTTTCATTTGGTATTATTCCAGAGCCTATGCCGCGAGGGTAACGAACAGCCGCACAACCGTTATGTTCAAAACCGGTTGTTAACATTAATCGGCATTCGTTTTCATCGCTTGGTGCCATGATGATAATGTTAGGTATGCAGCGCATAAAACTTAAATCAAAACTGCCATGATGAGTTGCACCATCGCCTCCCACTAATCCGCTACGGTCAATGGCAAATAATACATCGAGTTTTTGTAATGCAACATCATGGATTAATTGATCATAACCACGTTGCAAAAAAGAACTATAAATGGCGCAAACGGGTTTTGCACCTTCGCAAGCCATGCCCGCAGCTAAAGTTACGGCATGTTGCTCGGCAATGCCCACGTCAAAATAGCGTTCTTTGTATAAACGAGAAAAAGAAATCAGATCTGAGCCTTCTCGCATGGCTGGGGTAATTCCCATTAAGCGAGTATCTTTGGCGGCCATATCACAAAGCCATTGACCAAAAATGTTGGAGTAAGTCGTTTTCTTTTTGGTTTTGGGTAAGGTTGAATCTTTTGGGTTAAAAATCGGTACCGCATGATAAGCAATTGGATCTTGTTCTGCAGGGGCAAATCCTTTACCTTTTGTGGTAACAATATGAAGTAGTTGAGGGCCTTTTAATTTTTTAATATTACCTATAGTGGTTAGCAGTGCCGACAAATTATGGCCATCAACAGGGCCAATATAATTGAAACCTAATTCTTCAAATAAGGTTCCGGGTAATACCATACCTTTCATATGCTCTTCAACACGATGAGCCCAATTGGAAATTTTGGGCATATTTTGTAAAACTTTTTTGCCGCTTTCTTTGAAGCCTGAATAAAATTTACCTGATAAAACCTTGGCTAAATAATTATTTAAACCACCAACATTTTCAGAAATTGACATGTCATTATCATTTAAAATGACCATTAAATTCACATCAAGATCGGCAGCATGATTAAGCGCTTCAAATGCCATACCTGCGGTCATCGCACCATCACCAATTACCGCGACAAAATGTCGATCATCGCCTTTTGCTTTTGCTGCAACCGCCATACCTAACGCTGCACTAATTGAGGTACTTGAATGACCGACACCAAAGGCATCGTACTCACTTTCAAAGCGGCTAGGAAAAGGATGTAATCCATTGGTTTGTCGAATTGATCGTAGGTTTTCTTTTCGTCCGGTGAGTACTTTATGTGGATAAGCTTGGTGACCAACATCCCAAATAATTTTGTCGTTAGGTGTGTCGAACAAATAATGTAAGGCAACGGTTAATTCAACGGTTCCTAACCCGGCAGCAAAATGTCCGCCACAATGAGCAATACTATTAATTAAAAATTCGCGCAGTTGATCATTTAGAGTTTGTAACTGATCTTGCTCAATTTCTCTTAGATCACTCGGTTGATTGATATTAGCCAACAAAGGATAGTTTTTTGGGTCACAAAGCATGCTTACAAGATCCGCTTAATTAATACGAGTTATTATGTAATTAGCAAAATTAGCTAATTTATCACTGTTAAGAGGCAGCCTGTCTAACGATGCTAAGGCTCTAGAAACTAATTCCTCCGCTCTTTGTTTGGCACCATCAAGCCCCAATAAAGCAGGGAAAGTCAGTTTGTTTTTTTCTTGATCAGATCCCTGAGGTTTACCAAGTGTTTTAGTATCACTCTCAATATCTAAAATGTCATCTCTTATTTGAAACGCTAAGCCTAAACAATGACTATAAGTATTAAGGTGAGTTAATACCACTTGATCTTCACAGTCGCTCGCTAAATAAGCTAATTTAACGGAGGCATTAATTAAAGCGCCGGTTTTCATCAGATGCATGCCTTCTAGTATTGCCAGATTATTAGTATTTTCGTTAGACATTTTATCGGCTTGATCCGTCATCATAAGATCAATGGCTTGACCGCCACCCATACCTAAGGAACCACTAGCTTTAGTTAATTCTTGCAGCATTAATATTTTTTGGTAATCAGATAAGGTTGATTGTTTTTGCTCAGTTAAAATTTCGAATGCTAAAGTTTGTAATGCATCACCAGCTAAAATTGCTGTCGCTTGGTCAAATTGAATATGACAAGTCGGAATACCGCGTCTTAAATCATCGTCATCCATGCAAGGCAAATCATCATGGATAAGGGAATAAGCATGAATGATTTCAACCGCACAAGCGGCAGCGTTTAAGTTATTTGTATCAACTGATAGCATTTCGCCAGTGGCATAAACTAATGCTGGACGAATGCGTTTGCCAGGATTAAGCGCCGAGTAACGCATTGCTTGATGTAATCTTTGAGGGCTGAGTTGGCTGCTCGGAAGATATTGATCAAGTAACTGATTAGTTGTTAGTTGAATTTCTTTCAAAAACTCGCTGTGTGGCATATTGATTCGAATCGTTTAAATTAAGTCGGTTAGGTTAATTAATGTCGTTTGATTTAAGTCTTATTAACTCAATAATAAAACTCAATTGGATCTTTAGAATATGAATTTATGAATCAAATTCTTTTAGTTGCCCATCATCTTCACTTAATAGCATGACTTTTTGCTCTGCTTGATTAAGTCTATTTTGACAATCTTTGGTTAACTTAACGCCTTGTTCAAATTGAGACAGGGAATCGTTAAGCGGCAAGTCACCTTTTTCTAATTGGTTAACTATTTTTTCTAAGGCTTCTAATTGAGATTCGAAGGTTGGTTTTGTATTAGTTACCATAAGGCTCACCGAAAAATCGCTTAAAATTTAAGCACCTAGTAATAATTTGAGTATTTAATACTAAGTAGAGTTATAAAATATGCGCTATTGTCTCGCATTTTCGCTATGAAAGGAATTCTTTGCTGATTTTTACAAATAAAATAAGCGCTTCACTGGAAATATAGGGAATTTTGCCTATTCTTTGAGGTAAGAGTGATTTTTTAAGTATAACTTTTTGCGACAAACTTGAAGTTGTATAAAAATTTATACCATTGAGGTTAATTGATTTGGATTTAGGTACTTTAGTAGGACTTCTTGGCGCCATAGCCATGGTTGTAATGGCCATGGTGTTGGGAGGGTCGATCCTTACATTTATTGATGCACCATCAATATTAATTGTTGTTGTCGGAACTCATTTTGTGGTGATGATGACCTATTCATTAAGTGAGTTTTTGTCTGCTGCTGGCGCAGGTATGAAGGTATTAACCTTTAAAGCCATGGATAATGAAGAGTTAATTACCCAAATTGTTGAGTTAGCTGACATGGCAAGAAAAAGTGGATTGTTGGCTCTGGAAGGTGCCGAAATACAACAAGATTTTTTGAAAAAAGGCATTGGCTTGTTGGTCGATGGCCATGATGGCGACGTGGTGAGAAATATTTTAGAAAAAGATGTCAGTATGGCTTCTAAGCGCCATAAGTTAAGTGGTTCAATATTTAAGTCAATGGCAGACGTTGCGCCAGCCATGGGAATGATTGGTACTTTAGTTGGTTTAGTGGCGATGTTATCGAATATGGATGATCCTAAATCCATTGGACCGGCAATGGCTGTTGCATTGTTAACTACATTATACGGTGCGATTATGGCGAATATGGTGGGCATTCCCATTAGTCAAAAACTGGAAATGCGAGATCAAGAAGAAACGCTTTCTAAAACCTTAATGATTGATGGCTTGTTAGGGATCCAAGCGGGACAAAATCCACGTGTGATAGAACAAGTTTTACATGGATATTTGAAGGAAGGAAAACGTCCATCGGCAGATGATGAATAAATCATGAGTGAAGAAGCTGAATGTGATTGTCCCCCCGAAGGCCTCCCTGCCTACATGGGAACTTTTGCCGACTTGATGGCATTATTAATGTGCTTTTTTGTTTTATTATTATCTTTTGCAGAAATGGATGTTTTAAAGTTTAAGCAAATTGCGGGTTCTATGAATCATGCTTTTGGTGTCCAAAATAAAGTTCATGTGAGAGATATTCCCAAAGGAACGAGTATTATCGCCAAAGAATTTTCTCCGGGTAAACCTCAGCCAACGGTTATTGAAGCGGTAATGCAACAAACTATTGATATTACTAAAGAGACGGTTGAGTTTGATGAGCCTGATGAAGACGATCCTTCTGAAGGCGAAGGTGAAAAAGACAATAAAGGTGCAGGTCAAGAAGATAAAACCTCAGATACTACAAAGAGTGAAGCGGCAGATGCTGCCGACCAAAAAAGTGTCTCAGAAATAATTAAAGAAGCTCAAGCCGCCGCAAAAGCCGCCAAAGATGCTGAAGCACAAGCCGAAGCTCTTGCTCAAAGCATCGCAGTAAAAATGTCTGAAGAAATCTCAGAAGGGCAAATTGAATTATTAGCCAAAGGTTCTTACGTGGTTATTAGGATCCGAGAAAAGGGATCTTTTGCTTCGGCCTCTGACGGCATTGAAGAACAATTTATTCCGGTCATCCATATGATTGAAAATATCTTAGTAGAAACTGATGGTGAAATTAGAGTCACAGGGCATACTGATAATCTTCCCATTGATAATGAATATTTTCGCTCTAATTGGGAGCTTTCAGGTGGACGAGCGGGTTCCGTTACTCGAGAATTATTAAAAAGTGGTCGATTAGACAAAAATCGTTTTGTTATCACCGGTTATGCGGATACTAAACCCATTGCAGATAATTCGACACTAGAAGGCCGTGCCACCAATCGGCGTGTTGAAGTGATTATTGTGCAAGGCGAAATGCCCGAAGGTAAAGTTGTGGGGGTTGGCATTGATGCTCCAAAAGATGCAGAGTAAAAATCGGCTAACCATGATGATATAGAAACTTATATTCCCCGAGCTATTGAGCAACTTTTCTATTGTTATTTGAATGATTCATTTTGATTAAATCTTGAGCTTTAAATTTTCAAACGGTATGATGTTTTTTTGATCCTGAGATTTTAATGATGCGTTATTTAATTGTATTTTTAGTGAGTTCTTTATTAGCGGCTTGTGATAAATCATCAGAGCATTTGGCGCTAGGCACACTAGAACGAGACCGTATTGCGCATACGGCAACCGTTAATGAAGTGATCGTTGATTTACCGGTTAAACCTGGAACTCTAGTTTCTAAAGGAACTGTCTTAGTTCGGTTAGATAATACCTTACAAAAATCTCATACAGAAAGAGCGGTGGCTTTATTAGCTCAGGCAGAAGCGAGCCTTGATAAGTTACGCAATGGCGCTAGACCAGAAGAAGTTGCTTCAGCGAGTGCAAAAGTTTCTGGTGCTAAAGCCGCAGTAGTTGAAAGCCAAGCCAAATATGTTCGAACTAAAAATTTATCTCAGCAGTCATTGGCGAGTCAGGCTGATTTAGATCAAGCGTTAGCCAAACGCGATGAAAGCCAAGCCAGCTTGCAAAGCGCTAAAGAATTTTTACTAAAATTAACCAATGGCAGTCGAGAGGAAGATTTACGTTACGCAAAAGCACAGGTTGATGCTGCAACGGCATTTTTAGCCAGTGAAAACAAAAGACTAGCGGATTTAACCTTGGTCGCTACTCGTGATGGTATTTTAGATAACCTTCCTTGGAATTTAGGTGAGCGAGTGACTATTGGCAGCCCTTTGGCAATTGTTTTAGCTGGTAAAGCGCCTTTTGCTCGGGTTTATATACCAGAACCTTACCGAATAAAATTGAGATTAAAACAAAAATTGAAAGTGCGTGTCGATGGTTTAAAAGAACCACTGGTTGGCTCGTTACGTTGGATTTCAACAGAACCTGCTTTTTCTCCTTATTATGCACTTAACCAAGAAGAAAGAGCTCGATTAATGTACCTCGCAGAAATTCAATTAGCTGATAGTGAGTACGAACTTCCAAATGGTGTGCCAGTACAAGTCGAATTACCATGAGCTCTAAACCGTTAGTGATTAACGCGAACAAACTGAGCCGTCATTTTGGTGAGTTAAAAGCCGTTGATGAGCTTGATTTACAAGTAGAAAAAGGCAGTATTTACGGTTTTCTTGGTCCTAATGGTTGTGGTAAAACGACAACCATACGTTTATTAACGGGATTATTATTACCAACGTCTGGTGACGCTGAAGTCCTTGGTTTTAAATTGCCTAAAGATGCAGAAAAACTCCGCCGATGTATTGGTTATATGACACAAAAGTTTTCGCTTTATGATGATTTAACGGTGAAAGAAAATTTACAATTTATTGCTAGAATTTATGGTTTAGATCATCGCCAACAACAAGTTCGTGTCGCTGAATTAATTGCTATTTATGGTTTGCAAAGCAAAACAAATTTATTGGCAGCTAGTATGAGTGGCGGACAAAAACAGCGTTTAGGTTTAGCCGCGGCCACATTGCACAAACCCGAATTATTATTTCTTGATGAGCCCACATCGGCAGTTGATCCCGAAAACAGAAGAGATTTCTGGGAAAAGCTTTTTGACCTGTCAGATCAAGGAACCAGTATACTCGTTTCAACTCATTATATGGATGAAGCCGAGCGCTGTCATAAGTTAGCAATTTTAGAAAACGGTGTGAAACGAGCGGATGGCTCCCCAAGTGATTTAATGGCACAAATGGGGGCTCATGTGATTGAAATTAAGAGTGAAAAAACACGCCAATTAAAGAAAAAATTAATTGAATTGCCAGAGGTTGTTAGCGCGGCACAGTTAGGAGCTCGATTAAGGGTGTTGGTTGATAAAAAAATTAATGATCCGATCCAATTTTTAACACAGCAAAATTTTGTTAATAAAGAGAGTGTTTTAAATCAGGTGAGAGCCAACTTAGAAGATGTGTTTGTCACTTGCACGGGGCAAAATACATGATCAGTTCAATATCTCGGATCTATGCCATATTTATAAAAGAATTAACTCAATTAAAGCGAGACAGAATGACCTTTGGCATGGTGATCATGATCCCTTTAATTCAACTGTTGATGTTTGGTTATGCGATTAATACCAATGTGCGGCATATTCCTGTGGGTGTTGTTGATCACAGTCAGTCTGCCTTTGGGCGTATTTTGCAGCAAACAATTAGCGCAACGGGCGTCGTCGCTTTTAAACAAGTTTACGCAAATATTCAGCAAGCCGAAAAAGCCATTTCAAATGGCGAAGTAAGAGCGGTATTAATTATACCTAAAGATATTGTGCAGCGTCTCGCACAGCACCAAACCGTTGGATTGGGATTCCCTCGTTCGAGCGATGAAGAAACTAGTCGACCAATTGCTCAATGGTTAGTTGATGGTTCCGATAACATGATCGCAGCAGCCATTAAAAGTTTGAGAGCGATGCCGCTGGCTGAATTGCTTAGTAAGCCGACTAACCGTAAAACGCCTACTTTTGAGGTTGCATTACTATATAACCCTGAGCAACGAACGCCAGTTAATATTGTTCCAGGTTTAGCTGGAATTATATTAACGATGACAATGATCATGTTTACATCAGCGGCAATCGTTAGGGAGCGTGAACGTGGAAATTTAGAATTATTGATTACAACACCGATAAGACCTCTTGAGTTAATGGTTGGTAAAATTATTCCTTATATTTTTATTGGGGCTGTTCAAGTGATTATTATTTTAGGCTTAGGTAAATGGTTATTTAATGTGCCTATTAATGGTGGAATAGGGCAGTTAACACTCGTGACACTCTTATTTATTATTGCTAGTTTAACTTTGGGTCTGGTGATTTCAACAATCGCAAAAAATCAACTGCAGTCAACTCAAATGACTATTTTTGTTTTATTACCTTCTATTTTATTATCAGGTTTTATGTTTCCATTTGAAGGGATGCCTAAACTGGCTCAAAATATCGCAGAGTTTTTGCCCGCGACACATTTTATGCGCTTAATTAGAGGTGTTGTTTTGCGTAATGCAGAAGTAACCAATATGACATATGATCTTTATTGGTTAATCTTTTTTATTGTGGTTGGCTTATCCGTAGCCTCATTCCGTTTTCAAAAAAATCTTGATTGATTTTAATGAGCCGTTTTGTTGCCGTTAATGGCTAAGTGAGATTTAATATCTAGTTCACTAAATTTAAACTGGGTTAAACAAAACTCACACTTAACGGCTAATTCACCTTTTGTATCTAAAATTTCTTGCACTTCATTTTCAGGAAATAAAACAACGGAACTAAGCATCTTTTTTCGACTACACCCACATTGAAATTTAACCGCTTGCTCTAATAAATCTCTAACACTTTCTTGATGGAATAATCGATTTAATAAAACGTCACTATTGGTTGTTAAACATTCATCCTTTTCAAGGGTTTCTGCTAGAAAAACTAAATGATCAAATGAGTCTTGGCTTAACATATCTGGCAAGGCTTGAAGCATTAAACCTTTTACCTTGTTATCATTGTTATACAGCCAAATTCTAGTTTTTAACTGTTCCGACTGATTAAAATAATCTTCTATACATTCAGCAAAAGAGTCTTTATTGAGAGCTACATAACCTTGATAACGTTTTCCTTTTTTAGGTTCAATAGTAATCGATAGCTGGCCGTCTTTTATTAGATCTTTAAATGATAAATTACTAAAATTAGCTTCTTTGTCATAACGAGCAATTCCTCGAAAACCTAATAGATTATTGGCTTGAACAACGAGTAATTTTAAATCATTCTTTGTTTGTAATTGAACCGATATCTTGCCTTCAAATTTTAATGTGGTGGTTAATAAGATACTTACAGCGGCAACTTGTTGTAAAAGGTCAGCAATCACCACAGGATAATGATGTTTAGCTAACATGGTTTGTACGGATCCTTCTAGTTGTACAAATTCACCTCTAATACCAAAGGTGTCAAAAATGAAACGATGAATTTTGTCTGACATAAGTCTCTACTGATTAAGGCGAGGGAAAGAGAATTTATTTTTACTGTCATTAAAATAAATATCTTTAATGGCAGTAAAGACAAATATTCTAATCAACGAGTTGATACTGCTCTTTTAAAACATGAATAATTTCAGCTTTTGGATTATCTGAAAGGGTTATTTTTTTACCCGTAATTTTCTCAGCAATGCCAACATAAGTATTAGATATTTTCATTAACACTTCTTCAGGTAAATCATTATCTTTAGCCAAAGCTTGACGTTCTGGCATACGATTCTTATTTAATAAAATGTCAGGATCAGGAAAGTGATTAAGTAATAACTGTCTGAAATCTTCTTTCGAATTTTCAATGACTTTTCCTTGTTCAAATGCTTTGGCATCCCAAATTCTAGAAGAATCAGGCGTTCCTACTTCATCCATATAAATTAATTTGTCGTTACCTTGAGTATCTTTAACATAACCAAACTCAAATTTTGTATCGACAAAAATTTGCCCAATATCCGCTAACGCGTGACTTATTACATCAAAACCTTCGGTTAATAGTTTTTCGTAAAGTGTAATGTCTGATTTTTGAACAAAGTTAAATGCCTGATAATTATCTTCAATATTTTTTCGTGTAATGTTCACATCATCTGCTTCAGGAACACCGGGAATATCTTTAAGGATCCCTTTTGTTGATGGTGTCATTAACAATTTATCTAAACGCTGATCCTTGGTTAATTGATCCGCAAGATTAATACCACAAAACTCTCTTTCTCCTTTTTCATAAGCTCGCCACATCGATCCGGTAATATATTGACGGCAAATGGCTTCAATCATCACTGGTTTTGCTTTTTGTACAATCCAAACTAATGGATGAGGAATATCTAAAATATGACTGTCGGCAAGACCTTGCTGTTTAAAGAGTTTAAACCAGTGGTTTGAGATAGCATTTAACGCAGCACCTTTACCTGGAACTCCATTCATACCGCCTTCACCATGCCAAATACAATCAAAGGCTGAAATTCTGTCACTAATGACCATAATGGCTAAAGGTGAATTTTTTGGAATGTTGTAACCTTTTTGTTGAATAAGGCGTTGGCTGTCTGCATCGGTTAACCAGTAAACGGAACGAACTTTTCCGCTGTGAACGGGTTTATCGCTACGAATAGGCAAGTTGTCATTTACCGCGAGTACTTTATCTGCAAGCTTCATCTGAGATCCTGTATATAATATTCTAAACAAACTGATTAGAGCGGTTATTGCTCTAAGATAACCAACGAGAATAAAATCGAGAGTTAAATTTCTACCATTTCAAAATCTTCTTTACCAACGCCGCATTCAGGGCATAACCAGTCTTCTGGGACATCTTCCCACTTAGTACCTGCGCTAATACCGTCTTCTGGCCAACCTGTGGCTTCATCGTAAATCCAACCGCAAACAATACATTCCCACTTTTTCATCGATTCACTCTTTTGATTAATTTGCTACAGCCAAGGGTTGTAACATTAGCTATGTGATTAAAGGCGTTATTTTACTACATGATAGGTTATTATCGAGAAAAAAATTCAATTTTTAAATACGTGCTGAGAGTTGGATTTGTTATACTGCCAAATAATTATAGTTAATTACTCCGAGTATTCGATTGAAGGCTAATAACCTAGCATTGTTGACTGAAAAAGGTAGTCTTACAGGCCTGATAGGACGTGTGATGGGGCGCGCGCCTGTATTAAATTGTTTGAGTCAAGGTAAAGCCTTTGCTAACAGTATGGAACGTGAGCTGCTGCAAACTGAATCAAGAGTTTATTCGCATATTAGAGAAATCACCATGGGCACTAATCAACAGACTTGGTTATTTGCTCGCAGTGTTATTCCTCTGGCAACCCTTAAAGGCTCCGCTAGGCGCTTAACTAACATAGGGAATATGCCATTAGGTAAAATACTTTTTGGACGGGCACATAATGCTGTGCGGAGAGAAATGCAAGTTGAGCTAATTAATCCGCCCATAAGCTTACGAGATACTTTTTTTATTCCTGAAGATTTTTTGTTGTGGCAAAGGCGTTCTATTTTTGAACTTGATTCAGGCCCACTGATGATTAGTGAAATATTTTTACCTGATAGCCCTGTTTATTTAACGGTTGATTAAAAAGATAATGCGAACCGTTTATGAAAAGTAATCAAAACAGAAAAGCGAGTTTTATCGCGGTGATTAAGTACTCGTTTAATCAACTACTAAAAAATAATAACCTCACTAAAAAGTTTTCTGCTTTTCAGCTAAATTCTTTATGGCGATATCGCCTTTCTCAATATGCTTTGTTAATGCGAATTGATAAACCTATTGGCAGCTTATTATTGCTTTGGCCGACTTTTTGGGCTTTGTGGTTAGCCTCTGGCGGATTTCCTGAGTTTCATCTTATTCTTATTTTTTGTGGCGGCGTATTCTTAATGCGTTCGGCAGGTTGTGTGATTAATGATTATGCAGACAGGAACATTGATGGGCAAGTGACTCGTACTAAAGAAAGGCCATTAGCGGTTCATAAAGTCACAGAAAAAGAAGCGTTACTTCTTTTTGTGGTATTAGCATTAGCGGCCTTTGGCTTAGTATTATTGCTCAATACATTATCTATTATTTTATCATTTGCCGCATTGGCAATAGCAACCGTTTACCCCTTTATGAAGCGGGTGACCTATTTTCCCCAAGTGGTTTTAGGCATGGCATTTTCTATGGCTATCCCGATGGCATTTGCCGCTGTTCAGGATGAAATACCGATGACAGCATGGCTACTTTACATCACTAATTTATTATGGGTATTAGCTTATGATACCTTGTATGCCATGGTTGATAAAAAAGATGACCTGAAGATCGGGATTAAATCGACGGCAATATTTTTTGGCGAAGCCGATCTGCAAATTACAGCGATGATCCAAGGAATGTTTTTGTTTGGTATGATTTTGCTTGGCGGTCAGTTTGATTTAAATGGCTACTATTATTTAAGCCTTGTGATTGCTTCACTATTAATTGCTTGGCAAATCTACTCGTGTAGAAGAAGAGATCCGCAACGTTGTTTCCGAGCTTTCTTAAATAATAACTGGGTCGGTTTTGTCATTTTTTGTGGTATTCTAATTGCCCAATTAACAGCTGGGCCAATCAGTGAGCTAGCTTCTTGACTGGCTGAAACCTAAATATTCATGATTTAGGAAAATTATAAGGAGGTCTCTTGAGTATGAAAATCTTAGTGGTAGAAGACGATTGTACTAATCAACAAGTTGCCAGCTTATTTTTAAAAAAATTTGGCTACCAAGCTGATATTGCTGAAAATGGCGAAGTCGCTGTAGAAATGTCTGAATTAAACCAATACTCATTGATTTTTATGGATTGCCAAATGCCGATTATGGATGGCTTTACAGCGACAAAAAAAATTAAAAATAGTGATCATCTTAATAGCAAAACTCCCGTTATTGCGCTCACGGCAAATAGAGTGAAAGGGATTGAAGAAGATTGTAAAAACTGCGGTATGGACGACATTTTGTATAAACCGATTACATTAAAAAGCATGAGCGCAATCGTAGAAAAATGGTTAACTTAGGATTTAATATTTTAGTTTGGAATATATTACTTGTTAGTGCGTTTATTGAATCTAACGGTCAGTCTAAATTTAAAGACCAATATTAAATATCACAATAATTTTGAGTTATATTAAATGGTTTTGTTTAAAAACAGTTATATTCGTGTTGTTAAGACCGCTGAAAATGATGATGCGATGGAGCTATCACCAAAAGAATTTGAACAATGTCGCAATCAAGCGTTGGCTCTAGCATTACGTTTATTAAACAATCAACAAGAAGCGCTTGATGTTGTACAAACATCCATTGAAAAAGGCCTTACTCATGCTAATGCACCAGCCATTGATCATGCAGAGTTCAAGCCGTGGTTGTTTACCGTTGTGCGCAATAAATCCATTGATATTTTAAGACGAAAGAAACGACTGCCTCATGTTGAGCATGAAGAATATCATAGCCATGCATCGTCACTAAAAGAACCCGATAAAGCATTACAACAATTACAGTTAAAAGAAGCGCTTGAGCATGCGATTGACCAACTTAATATGAATCAAAAAGAAATTATTTTACTACGCGATTATCATAACTTTAGTTACAGTGACATTGCTAAAATTTTAGGTATTGCACAAGGTTCAGTGATGTCACGACTTCACCGCTCAAGAATGGTATTAAGAAAAATTTTAATTGACCAAGGTGTATCCTTAGGAGATCAGTCATAATGAATGCTCACGCTGATAACCGCTATTCAACCGATGATCCGCATGTATTAATATCAGGTTATTTAGATGGAGAGCTGACGCAACAAGAAGCTCAAAAAGTCTCATTGTTAATTGAAAGTAATAGCGACTATCAAAAGATTCATCAAGAAATGAGTTATATTAAATCTGAAATTCAATCGCTTAGTTTGCAGCAAAGTGAAGTTGAGCATTTAAATAAATTATTTCAACAGCCAACAATAAAATACTCAAAGATGATTGGAGTGACATTATTGGCAGTTAGTTTTTTATTATTCATCACTTTTACGTTGTATTTTGTATTAATACAAGTAGGTATTAGTTTGTGGTTAAAAATTGCGATTGCTTTAATGGGAATTGGTTGCATACTTTTGTTTTTTAGTGTTTTGAAACATAGAATCATGAATAGTAAAACCGACAAATTTAGTCGCGTGCAAATATAGATAAGATGAGATTAGAGTAAAACATGATGAATCAAATAACACTATCAACCACTGAAATTATTTACGGAAAAAAAATAATAAAGCATGTTGGGCTTGTTCGTGGTACGAGTATTCGAAGTAGGCATTTAGGCCATGATATTTTAGCTAAGTTTCGAGGTCTAGTCGGTGGAGAAATTCACGAATATACCAAACTTATGGCTGAAAGTCGTGAGCAAGTATTAGAACGAATGATTAATGACGCTAAAAGTCTTGGAGCAAATGCCATTGTTGGTATAAGATTCACCACCTCGCAAGTTGCTGTAGGTGCTGCCGAGTTAATGGTGTACGGTACCGCAGTTGAGGTTGAAAATGTAATTTCGCGTTCTAATGAACAGCTATCTTGAAATGAATTACTATCTTAAAATATCCTGCATTTTTTAAAATGAAAAGCATTCGATTATTAAACAGACTATTGGTTTTAGTGGTTGTGATGATCTTAAATGCTAAAATATAAGGTCTATTGTGTCTCTCGTTAAGCTTAATCCACAACAAGAAAAAGCGGTTAATTTAACCACCTCACCTCTGTTAGTTTTAGCTGGAGCAGGCAGTGGGAAAACAGCGGTAATTACTCAAAAAATTGTTCACCTGATCAGAAATTGTGGTTATCAAGCAAGGCATGTTGCCGCAGTGACTTTTACTAACAAAGCCGCTAAAGAAATGAAAGCAAGAGTGAGCAAACTATTAGGTGAGACTAATGGAAAAGGTTTAATTGTTTCTACCTTTCATAATTTAGGGTTAAACATCATTAGAAAAGAACACAAGGCTTTAGGAATGCGAAGTAACTTCACTATTTTTGATGATCAAGACTCTATGTCGCTGATTAAAGAAATTTGCAAAAAAGGTGAAGATGCCGATAAAAAAGAAATACAAAACATCTTAAATAAAATATCACAATGGAAGAATGAGTTAATACTTCCAGAGCAAGCCGTTGCCCTTGCAGATGATCAAGAGGCATTATTAGCAGCAAAAATTTACGAAATGTATGCTCGAAGTCTACGCTCTTTTAACGCGGTAGATTTTGATGATCTAATTTTAATACCAACATTACTGTTTAAAAATGATGAAAAAATTAGAGAGAAATGGCGTGGACGTATTCGCTATTTATTAGTTGACGAGTATCAAGATACTAATACTAGTCAATATGAGTTGGTTAAACTATTAACTGGGAGTTTAGGAAATTTTACGGTTGTTGGTGATGATGATCAATCGATATATTCATGGCGTGGCGCGCAACCAAAAAATCTAGAATTATTACAACAAGACTTTCCCAATTTAAAATTAATCAAATTAGAACAAAATTATCGTTCAGCTGGGCGAATATTAAAAGCGGCGAATATTTTGATAGAAAATAATGAACATCTATTTGAAAAGAAACTTTGGTCTAATAAAGTTTATGGTGATCCTATAAGAGTTTTATCGGCAAAAAATGATAATGATGAAGCCGATAGAGTAACTAAAGAAATTTTATCCCGACGGATAAACAAAAATACGGCCTACAAAGACTTTGCTATTTTATACCGTGGCAATCATCAATCGAGATTGCTTGAAAAGTTTTTGGTGGATAAGCAAATTCCTTATAAAATTAGTGGCACGACATCCTTTTTTGCCCGCTCAGAAATTAAAGACATGATGGCGTATTTTAGATTATTGGTCAATCAAGAGGATGACAATGCTTTTATCCGCATAGCCAATGTTCCTAGGCGAGAAATCGGCGTGTCTACTTTAGAAAAACTAGGCAGCTACGCCAACGAACGACATATCAGTTTGTTTGATGCCATTTTTGAAGTTGGACTTGAACAAACATTATCAGGCAAAGGTTTAGCCTCCGTTAAACGTTTTGGTGAAACTATTGCTAAAGCAAGTGATAACGTTAAACGTGGCGATAGTTTGTCGGTGGTTAAAGAGTTAATTGCTTACATCGGCTATCAAGGATTTTTGTTTGATAATTCTTCATCACCTAAAGCCGCAGAGTATCGTTGGAGTAATGTTGAGATACTAATTTCATGGATTGAATCAGGATTAGAAAATAATAAATTAGCGGATGATCCCTTTGCAGAAACTATTTCTAAACTGTGTTTAAGAGAAATGTTAGATCGAGGAGAAGAAGAAGAAGATGCCAACGAAGTGCAATTAATGACATTGCACGCTTCAAAAGGTTTAGAGTTTCCGCATGTTTATTTGATAGGAATGGAAGAAGAATTATTACCGCATAAATCATCTATTGAAGAAGATAATATTGAAGAAGAAAGACGTTTAGCATATGTTGGTATTACTCGAGCTGAAGAGAGCTTAACCATTTTTGTTGCAAAGCAAAGGCAAAAATATGGTGAAATGGTAAATTCTGTTCCTAGTCGATTTTTAGAAGAAATGCCTCAAGATGATTTAGAATGGGAAGAAGATCAGATTCAGTTGACGGATGATGAAAAAAGAGAAAAAGGGAAAGATCGTTTAGCTGAAATGCGAAAGATGCTGTCTTCTTGAATTGAAAAAATATAGACCATTTATTTTGGATGTCGACCTTATATTATAAATAATATAAAACATTAAAAAAACTGGGCCAAAATCTTAGCTTGAGTGATTAAGAAGGGAGGCTTTAAATCGAGAGTCTTAGCTCTCATAGCGATATTAGTGGTTCTAGCATTTATAGTTTATAAAGCACAATCACTTGTTGAATATTATTTTCTAATTGATGCTGAATTTCAAAATGATATGGCTCAAGTTCTGAAAAATAATAATGAGCTTGATAAACAACAATTAATTGCTATGTTTGAAATTACTAAAGGAAGAGAGTTGGAATCTGGAATTATTATCAAGTTATTGGATTATTTATTGTTATTTTTTCTAATTTCCTTAGTGGTTCTTATAACTGAAATGTTTTGTTGTTTCAGTTATAGAGCCTCATCCAATCAATAAGGAAAAATCCTGTTGTTTCATAATATTAGCGTGAATACTTATCATAAGAAGAATTACGTTTTAATGAATACGGCTCGGGCTCATTTTACATTATAGTAGGTTATCGAGTGAAGCATCGCGTCAGTTTAATAATCTATGCCAAAGATGCATTAACAGAGGGTTTCATCTATGACTCCAATGAAAGCGACTGATACCGACAAATAGCGAAGGACTAAGGAGGCAACTCTTGCACTAATCATTGGCCAAACATTGTTTAGTTGCTTGCTTAGTAACATGACTCAGATTGGATTCAAATCCACATAAGTCATACAGAAAAAAATAGCGGCTTCCTGTTAAAATTGTGCCATAAATTTCATTTACTTTTAATTTTGAGGAATGACGTCCCTAGAATTACTCAGTTTTAAGATGGAATATTTAATAATAAGCAAAACAATGGTGTAAACTGTTAGCATTCAAAATTAGTTCATTAATATAAGTAGTTCACAAGAAGTTTATGGTATGTTTTTCAGAGCAAGACATAGAGAATGATAGTGATTATGGTAGTTTTACTCGTGGTCGCGAGTATTTTAATCGAGACAAGGTACTTCAATTAAATATTGCAGAACGTAGCAATGACAGTATACGGATTACTAGCCAAGTTGCGGGATCTTACCCATACCACCAAAATATTACTGTTTCAAAGCAGCGTAACGTCATTCATATTTTTGGAAATTGCAGCTGCCCTGTTGGTTATAACTGCAAACATGTTGTCGCTGCGCTGTTTTATCATCTTCAATCAGAGCAAAAAACATCACCGCAGTTTAAACCCAAAAGAGTGAAAGATAGCGTCAATAGTGAACTTAATCTATGGTTTGATCAGTTAAATAATATCCCCTCTAAATTCACCGAATCAAATATTAGTAAACCAACTCAATGGCTCGCTTATATTTTTGAGTATGAAGAAAATTGTTCAACGATTAAAATAAAGTTTGCTCGTACTGGCATTAAAAAGGCAGGTGGCTATTATAAGCCCCAGCCTATCCGTTTCAATAATCTTTGTCAGGCAACTAATTCTCATTATGATTCTAGCTATGTGAACTCTTTTGATAAAATCATTATCTCACTACTGAAAACTCAATATGACTTTTTTTATTCTTATGCGCCCATTTTATTAGAAGGGCAGATCGGAAAGGAAGTACTGGAAAAAATACTGTTATCCAAACGATGTTTTTGGAGCGAGATTACACAAGAAAACCTTATTAGTCATGGTGAAGAACGTAAAACTGAATATTCTTGGCAACGAAAAAATAATTCTAAAAATTCTGCAATGAAATTAGTCAATAATACACCGGTTGAACAAATGTTAATTAAAACTGAACCTCCCTATTATATTGATACTAAAAGGATGACCATTGGCCGATTAATGACTACGTTAACAGCGCAACATTTAGATTTTCTAGATTCAATGCCATTTATTCCTAATAGCTCCCTCAAGGAATTAAGTTTAAAGCTGATTGCTAATAATTTTGATCACGCGATCCCGCTTCCTACTTCCATAGAAATAGTTGATTTAGATGCTCAACATTTAAGCCCTAAGATTTTACTACAGCGCATTAATTTAGATAATGTGGGAGCGAAAAAACGTGACAATGTTCATTGTTTAAAGGTTTCATGGCTTTATGAGGAAATTGATGTTCAACCTTATGATAAGAAATTAATTTTTATCAACAAGAATGAAAAATATCTTAGGGTAAGTAGAGATTTAGAACATGAAAATAGGTATTTCAATCAGTTATTAGAATTAAATTTTGAGCCTTTGTATCGAAAAGTTAGCGGTGAACAACCTGTAGGTGATTACCTATTAAGTCCTTCTTTAAAGAGTACCAATCAACAACAATTACTTCAATGGAAAAAATTTATTGAAACTGATATACCGGCTCTTACTGAACAAGGTTGGATTATTGAAACTGACGAAAACTTTAATTTAGACTTTATTCAAGCCGAAGATGAGTGGGATGTGGAAGTTGTTGATGAAAATGATTGGTTTAGCTTAAAGTTTGATCTTAACCTTTCTTCTGGAGAAAAATTACCCTTAATTCCATTAATCAGCCCTTTACTCAAGGAGTATTCTCTTACTGATGTTCCAGAAAAACTATTAATTGAAGCGGCCAAAGGGCAATATATAAGCCTGCCAAAATCAAAGGTTATGCCAATATTAAAATTGCTTTATGAACTTTTTGATACACCTCCACTCTCACAAAATTCTATTAAATTATCCAAATTTGATGCCTTACAAATTGAGCAGTTAAGTCAAAATAGTTACATTGAGTTGAAATGGTTTGGAGGAAAAAAATTAAAAACGCTGGCGAATAAATTGGCCACTTTTACTGGATTAAAAACGGTTTCACCAAGCAAAAAATTTCAAGGTGAACTACGTGACTATCAACAACAAGGACTTAATTGGTTACAGTTTTTAAGAGATTTTGGATTTTCTGGTTTGTTAGCCGATGACATGGGGCTTGGGAAAACCGTTCAAGCATTAGTACATTTGCAGAAAGAAAAAATGTCAAAAAGAATGCAGCAACCTTGTTTAATTGTTGCGCCGACGAGTTTGATGTCTAACTGGAAAAAAGAAGCTAAAATATTCACTCCAAACCTAAAAATCCTTATTTTACAGGGTGCAGAACGGCATCAATATTTTTCTCACATAGAGCAATATGATTTGGTACTGACAACTTATCCTTTGATTGTGAGAGATTTTGAAATTTTATCGAAAACTAAATTTTATACCATTGTTTTGGATGAAGCGCAAAATATTAAAAACCCAAAAGCTAAAGCGACTAAATTAATTAAATCATTTAACACCAAGCATCGTTTGGCGCTAACAGGTACGCCAATGGAAAACCATCTTGGCGAAATGTGGTCTATTTTCGACTTCTTAATGCCTGGTTTTTTAGGAGGCGAAACTTCTTTTAAAAGAAAATATAGGACACCCATTGAAAAACATGGTGATATAGAACTATCTAAAATGTTGGCGCTAAGAGTAAAACCGTTTTTATTAAGAAGAACCAAAGACGTCGTCGCAAAGGAGTTACCGCCAAAAACAACGATCATCAAAAGCGCCATTTTTGATAATGGACAAGCCGCTCTTTATGAAACGATCCGGATCGCCATGGAGCAAAAAATAATGCAGGCTTTGGCTACTAAAGGACTTAATCGTAGTCATATTACTATATTAGATGCCTTGCTTAAATTACGACAAGTCTGTTGCGATCCTCAATTACTGAAACTACCTCAAGCTAAAAAAATTAAACAGTCTGCCAAGTTAGAGTTATTAATGAGCATGCTGCCAGAGCTGATAGAGGAAGGAAGGAAAATACTCATTTTTTCCCAATTCACCAGCATGTTAAAGCTCATTGAAAACCAACTTAAACTCAAAGCGATAACATACACCCAATTAACCGGTAGCACTAAACACAGAGATCAAGTGATTGAAAAATTTACCAGTGGTGAAGTGCCCGTATTTTTAATTAGTTTAAAGGCTGGAGGTGTCGGACTTAATTTAACCGAAGCTGACACTGTGATCCATTACGATCCATGGTGGAACCCTGCGGTTGAAAATCAAGCCAGTGACCGCGCTCATCGTATTGGACAAGATAAACCGGTTTTTGTCTATAAACTAATTGTCGAAAATACACTTGAAGAGAAAATACTTGAAATGCAAGACAAAAAACAAGCACTTGCCGATGGAGTGTATGGCAAACAAATCAATAATAATAAAAATACGCTAACCGCACAGGATATTGAAGAATTATTGGGTGTGCGGCACGGCTAGCGCATTTTAATCCCTTGCTCCATAAGGCTTGAGCGAAATTTATCATCCAGTGTAGCCATTTTTTTCTTACGAGCAATACTCGCAGACTTCGTTGTGTCTTGTTTAAATAGATT
>Ga0256845_1000607_pt1 | contig 33069 bp, 28 predicted proteins | sample RiftiametaG_FD_189101 | JGI IMG/M metagenome (GOLD analysis project Ga0256845, IMG submission 189101) | Tube worm associated microbial communities from hydrothermal vent at the East Pacific Rise, Pacific Ocean - Riftia | ecosystem: Host-associated > Annelida > Integument > Unclassified ...
TCCCTAGCGCCTTTTGGATGTCTCGAATCTCTTCGCGCATTTCCACCCGCAGTTTGGCATCGAGATTGGAGAGAGGTTCATCCATTAGCAGCACTTTCGGTTCGATCACCATCGCTCGCGCCAGCCCTACCCGCTGCTGTTGTCCCCCACTCAGTTGATCCGGAGTGCGTTGTTCATACCCGGACAATCTGGCAAGCTCTAAGACTTTCGCGACTCGCTTTTTGATGTCAGACGACGCAACCTTCCTACTTCTTAAACCAAATGCGACATTTTCGAACACGGTCATGTGTGGGAACACAGCATAATTCTGGAACACCATCCCGGTATTCCGCTGATGCACCGGCACATGATCGATCACCTGATCGGCAACATAAATATGCCCGGAATCTTGCTGATAAAACCCGGCAATCGTGCGTAAAAGTGTCGTTTTCCCGCATCCCGACGGGCCAAGCAACGTAAAAAGCTCTCCTGATGGGATGTCCTGAGTAATGTCAACCAACGCCTTCACACCGGGAAAAGTCTTGTTGATTTCTTCAAGTCGAATAGAAGCCATCGAGATACCTTAACACTAAAGAATGCGATCCCCGAAACGAAGATCGCATTCTGATTATCATGTCCATAATTACAGCCCGAGTTCCTGAACAAGCTCAGTCCACTTCGCGACAAATTCCTTTTTATGGCCCGCTGACCAGGCAAAATCATAGGGAACGGTTTTGATCTCGTTTAACGGAGGTAATTCCGGCGGAACAGCCCCATCAGTCCGAACTGGTCGTCTCCCCATATGCTCAACAAGAAAATCTTGAGTTTCTTTGGATAATGCCCAATCAATAAACTTTTTGGCAGCCTCAGCGTGAGGCGCACCTTTCACAAGCGCAAGTCCATCTGGCGCAGCAGTGGTTCCGTCTTCCGGGTAGATGATTTTCACCGGACCGCCGCCTTGTACGTAACGATACGCATTATCTTCCAGTGTAATTCCGACAGCAGCTTCAGCATCATTCACAAAGCGGGGAACCGCGCTGGAACTTCCGGAAAGCACAAAATTTGCCAGAATATCTTTATAAACATCCCAGCCCTTCTCTTTATAAATATTCAGCACTGTCGCAAGCTGCATATAAGACGAGCCAGACTTGTCAGCCCGGGCGGACGAGATTTTTTCCCGCAGGTCAGGATTGCTGAGGTCTATCCATTTCTTCGGCATCTGCTCTTCGGTCAAGAGATCGGTATTCGCGACGAACACCATCACAATTCCGGTATACGGGAGCCAATTCGTCCCGACCTTGAAGACATCAGCGATTGTATCCCAATCTTTCGGCGTATAATTTTCGAGCAGGTCAGAATTTGCTTCCAACTGTTCTCCACCGATACTCCAGATCACGTCGCACTGCGGGTGCTCTTTTTCAGCCTTGACCCTGGCAACGACATCGCTCGACCCTAATTTCACCACTTCAGCCTTGATGCCAGTCGCCTCTTCAAAACGCGGAGCCAACGCATCAATAATCTCCTGCGTGTGCGCAGAATACAGCACGACCATTTCCTCAGCATTCACAGCAAACGATGCCACGAAAAGCAACGACACAACCACTGATACGATAAGCACATTCCCTTTCATACAACAACCTCCTTCATGAAGTTATCCGCAACTATCAAAAGCACGGAATACTTTTTTTAATGGTAAGGAACACGTTATGACAAAACCTCCATGATAACACACCTCACGCAATCGATGCCACGAAACTCTGACCGCGACACCATGAAAGCTCTGCGCAAGATAAGTAGGCAGGTTATGTTGCAAAGAAATTCTTTGTCAAGTTTTTTCTCATCCCTGAATATTCACGTTCTGTACTCACTTTGTCAGACCAGACCTGGGTTTCCTACTTGTTGTCAAATATGCCTTCAGCCATCTCAGCCTTTTGTGAAAAACGGTTCAATGACATTTTTTCAAGCGGAGCAGGGTGATACACGCCATACTCACTCAAGCTGAATTACTTTTTCTTCTTTTTTGCCTTCAACGGCTTTTTCAGCGGAATTCGTATCTGCAACCCAATGTCATCCCATTCACAAATCGCCGTTATTCTTTCGTTCTTTGTGAATTTTACCTCATAATACTGATTGTAAAGCGGCGGAATCATTGCAAGATACTGCTCCTTATGGGAAAGGAGTTCAACCCGCGTGGTAATAGTCGTTTCTGACATCACCAGCGTTCCGACTAATTCTTTTTTTCCGGCCTGCCACGCAAAAAAACGTTTCGTGCTGATATGGAAGGTTTCGACCGCTTTTTGGGGAATCGTCACACATAATTTCGACTCTCTCCACACAAGATGTTGGTGTTTTCGATTGCGAAAGGATGGCTTTTGATTTGATGAGTCTGGCTGTTGCTGCAGGTGCTGTTCGGGTAATTTTTCTCGTTTCCAAAAGGTTTTCAGGTTCATGAGGCGGCTCCGTGTAAGGGGTTTACTTGCGTTGTGATAGATTTTTCTCTCCTGACTTTGCTGCATCTTAACTCGTTCCCATGTAACGTGCAGAAAAAAGGAAGCCGGAGCTTCCAGACAATGATATTCCCAAGCGAGAACCTGGGAACGAGTAAACAGATCGAGGTGACTGGCGTCTTAACAGGACACAGGTTCTCCCCTGTCACCAACGATGCGCTGCCCCCATCTGTTCCACCCCGTGTTGAAACACGGGGCTATGCTGACCAAGCCTGTTGAAACAGGCACGGTCAGCCAGCCTGATTGATCAGGCATGGTCAACATCGCCCCGCCATGCATGGCGGGGATTGCACCAGCCCGATATTGTGGGGCAGAGCGTCGTTGATACCAGGGAAGGTTTTCCATCCTGCGTACCGTGAGTTAAAAGTATTCTTTTGAGGATAGGCATAACTCTACAACCTACGTTCTTTATTCTGCCTCAAACACGGCAGTGACAATGACATTCTCCCAGACAGGAAGCGTCCCGGTCATCGGTTCCCCATTCACCAGCCACGCGCTGAACACTGACCCCTCGTCAGGAATCGCTTTCAGATGCAACACGGTCCCGTCCTGATACTCGGAGGTACAGACCGTGCCACACTCAATGCCGGACCCGACCACACTCCCGCTGCCGCTGCCCGCCAGCGTCACGGTCACCGTATACTGCGTCTGCGCCACCAACTGAGCGTTCGCAGGCGCCGCCTGATACGGCACACACCCACGCTGCAATGCCCACCCGCATTGGTCACGCCCCCGGCCGGCCAGTACATCGAGCGTTCCGCCGCCACCTGCACAGTGGAGTTCACTTGTACCGAAAAGCCCTGGTCCGGCAACAGGCTGTTGACGGCAATGACCCGGCGGCTATTGGGAGCCATGGCAAAGGGATAAAGGAACGTTGTACCGTCTTCCTTCAAAAATTTTATGTTTCCGGTCGCTTCCACAAAAGAGGGATTCAGCAGGAGAATATTGTCGGTGAAACCATCTCTGGTGTACCCTTCAGCCAGATAGGAGGTATGAACGGGCAAATGTCGTACTTTCGCCCGCCGGGCGACAAAGTGTGTTTCGATGGCTGCCGGGCAATCTGAACATCAGGGAACCCCTCGCTGATTTGCACAACTGGTGAACCGGTAAGTTCCAGCACCGCATTACCGGCATTTCTGATTGTAAAAATTGTTGTCAGGCTTGTTCCTGCACTCAATGAACCGAAATTGTAGATTGAGCCAGTAGGGATAACTAAAACGACTTTGTTTACACGCACAAACGTGTTTGACCCGTTCCAGCGTTTCGGCCGGCACAATGGTTCTGAGTGTCTCCTATGTAAAACCTCACCTACCCCCAGGAAGGGGAACCTCACTTCCCTCGCCTTCCGGAAGAGGGGCAGGGGGAGAGGTCTTGTCATTCCGGGTATGCCTATCCGACAGGTCGAAGCAGAGGCTTCGACCTACAGACCTTCATGTGGCGTGGGGCCATAGACGGCGTTTCTCCAGATAGTCTCCATACTAATTGTGACGTGATTTCCGGGCAGCGGCGACGAACTCTCTGACTTGTTCCACCGTATTCGCCCGCACAATGGCCTCTAAGGTCTCCTGCAACACGCTCACATCGTGCAACGTAGAAATGTCTTGTACCAGGTCTGTCCCGGACTGACCAAACTTATTCGCCAACAAGGTCGTAATGGCTTGAATCAACCCGTTGAAAAGACCTTGTTGGAGTCCTTCCTGCCGACCTTCCACTAAGCCTTTCTGTCGGCCCTCCTGCAATCCCTTCTGCCGGCCCTCCTGCAATCCCTTCTGCCGGCCCTCCTGCAACCCTAGCTGTCGGCCTTCCTGCAACCCTTCCTGCCGAAAACGTTCATGGTCCTTGGCTAACGCCGTGAGTAACATGGTATGCGCCTCCTCTATGGTTTCATACACGCGATGAATTTCCTCAAACGTCTCTGTATCAAACCGCCCGTGCAACGTCAATTGCCGGAACCAGTTGAACAATAAGGACACGGCCTGCCGATCCGGCTCCCGCTGGAACACAGCCGTGAACTCCTGTATCACCTTCTCCCGACCAAAATGAGCTTCCGTCAAAAACAGCGTGGATACAAGATTCCGAATCGCCAACAACTCCTCTTCCGTATACTCCCGCTCAATAATCGCGCAATACTGGAAGTGCGGCATATAGCGGCCTAACACCTCGGCATCCTGAATCAGGGCTTCCAGGGTGACCGGTGCGGTCCAGCGCGCGTCCCCGTTGTACAGCACAATCGGAAACACTGGCGGCAACGAGTTCCTCGCGTCTGCCGACGCCACATAGTCCATGTAAAAATTGGTGAGGTAGTTTAACACCCGCAACGCCATAAAATGGTCCACCGTGGACTGAAACTCCAGCAACACCACCAAATAGGCTTCGCGGCCCCGAAACCTCACTTTATAAATCAGATCGCTCTCGGTCTCTTTATAATGGTCAGACACGAAGGATTTGTCAAGGGTCTCACACTGGTCAAAATCAATCTCGTTGACCCACTCTTCCTGCACGAAGGTCTCGATTAACTGGCGAAAGATCGTGCGGTTGGAAAATAGTTTTTTGTACCCGCTATCATGAACGGTTCCCATCGATCATTACACCACCATTTACGCAGGGGCGCGGTCCTCGCCCCTAAATCGGCCTCATCCAGCAGAGCTCGGATGTCCAGGGTAAACAATCAGGTAAACATCCGTCAAATTTTGGCGTGAGCAGGTGCTTATGGGCTTCCCCTTTTACACGACCCGGCGTTTCCTCACGGTTGCGGCAAGTCCCAACAGTCCCACGCCAAGCAGCAATAGCATTGAAGGCTCTGGCACGTTCGCCCCAGCCACCGCGTCTTGCGCATAGGTGAATTGCACGCCCGCCTCCGGCAGCCGGGTCAGATTCCCCAGCAACAGATACTGGTTGTCAGCAGTCAACAGTAACACGGTATCATTGCTGTCAAGCGACAGCCCAGCCAAGTTCGGCTGAAAGACCGCCTGCTCCAATATGTCCCCCGTAATCTGATCAAACGGCATGTTTTCAAACAGGGCCGCCTGCACGCCATTGTGCAACACCAGGTCAATGGAGTCCGCGTTGTTGTCCGCAAAATGGAACTGCACGGCCTCGCTGAACGCAAACACCTCGTCGAGCGGAGGTTCAAGCACTATGTCCACGTCGGCGTCTCCGAATTTTAAGGTCAGGACGGTCGGGTCAATTTCTGTCATCCCAGCGGCAAGGTTCACCCCCTGATAACATGACACGTTCAGGGTAAAACTTTCATACCCAGCGGCCGGCCCAACCCAACCCAAAAAACCAACAAGCCCAAGCACGGTCACCAGACTCATCTGCTTAATAAGGTGATATTTCCTTGATCTCATCATAGTTTCCTCCTCCGTCCTGCATACGTCTCGCCTGTCGCTGTTGTGCGGGCAGGTGTTGAGCGTTCGACAAACAGGGACGTATGCCCTCCAGGCTTCTTGTACGTCATCATATTCTCACGACAAAAACAACGCAGATAAAACAACTATGCCAACAGTTTGCGTCATTATAACTAAATATTTCGATATTTTATATTTGTGGTTACCTATCTGTCAAGTCTAAATCCTGGTATGATGAATTTTTTTTTGTACAAATTCGTATGAGCCGCGAAAGCAATGCTTTAGCACTCTATTCCAAAGTGGTCATGCAACACTTGCAAGGCAATAAACCCTTTCATTCTGAAGTAAAAACAGTGGACGATCTTTCCAACTGGAACAACCGTTTATGGTCGTGAAAAAGCCTTTTTCATGGCCCTTTCCCGTGTCTCTCAGAATATCTGTTGACTTTTTTCAAGGGAAAAAATATATAATCGTCGTTGCTGTTGTGGCAATTTGGGGGTTGGATAAAACCGTTGGATTATAAAAAAATTTTACGATCACGATAAGACGTGGAAGCAATTCGGGGTGAGCGTGACTAAAATGCCTGAAGTGGGAAATTAAAAATTAAATTATCAAGAGGGCCTTACCGCTTTGGTCACTTATCACGTTCAACCTGAGTCACTTCCCTCTGTATTTGTATGAATCTATTTAAGTTATGGGAATTATCATCACAGGAACGAAGGAAACTTTTACAACGCACGCAGGTCGATGCGGATCAGTTTGTGGATGTCGTCCGGCCAGTGATTGAAGAGATTAAAGCAGATGGCGACGCTGCGGTCGTCAGATATACAAAACAATTTGATGGCGCAGATATTCCGCCTGACAAGCAGAAGGTGACGGCCGAAGAAATCCAGGCGGCCTACAAATCTGTCGATAAACAACTCCTGACCGCCTTGCAACAATCGGCAAAAAATATTCGGGCATTCCATACGCTCCAAAAGCCGGAAGGGTTTTGGGTCAAAGAAATTGCTCCGGGAGTCTTTGCCGGAGAGCAGAGCACCCCTATCGATTCTGTCGCCCTGTATGTGCCTCGTGGAAAAGGGTCGTTCCCGTCAGTGATGTTAATGCTGGGGATCCCAGCCGTTGTCGCTGGCGTGGAAAAAATTTATGTCTTCTCCCCTCCCTTGCCCGACGGAACAAGCGACCCCGCCACTCTCGCTGCCGCCGACATCTGCGGAATTCATAACATCTTCAAAGTTGGCGGCTCACAGGCGATTGCGGCACTTGCCTACGGAACGGAAACAATTCCCAAAGCCGACAAAGTGCTTGGGCCGGGCAACCCATACGTGACTGCCGCCAAACGTTTGCTCCAATCAGTGGTCGATCCTGGTTTACCAGCAGGCCCCAGCGAATCTCTGGTGTTAGCCGACGACCATGCCGACCCCTATCTGGCAGCGTTAGATTTGTTAAATGAAGCGGAACATGGCCCGGATTCATCGGCGTATTTAGTGACCAATTCCCAGGAATTAGCGCAAGAAGCCCTGCGTCTGTTGCCCGGTTTGCTTGAAAAACTTCCGGCACAACGCAGAGAATACTGTGAAACCGTGTTCTCTGGCCCAGGGGGAATTGTCGTCACCAAAACCCTCGATGAGGCAATTGAATTTGTAAATGACTACGCCGCTGAACATCTGGCAATTCACGTGGACGATCTGATGGGGGTGACAAAACGCATCAGAAATGCCGGAGAAATCATCATCGGCGATTACACGCCGATTTCGATCTGCAATTACTCCCTCGGCCCCAACGCGGTTTTACCAACGACAGGATTTGCCAGAACCTATTCAGCCCTGTCGGTCCGGGATTTCATGAAGACAAGCTCGATAAGTTATCTCACAAAATCGGCTTATGAGGATTTACGGGAGCATGTGATTCATTTTGCGGAATACGAAGGATTCGCGGCTCATGCCCTGGCGTTAAAAGAACGGAAATTCACGTCCAACGAGGAAGACCCTGCCGGTCTGACAGTCCCAACGACGCCAACACAGGTTTCTGGCCTGGGGTATCATCTGCTGAAAACTGATCGTTTCGGCGTGCGGTGTCAACGAATCACGAGAGAGTCCACGATCACGGTCGAAATTGATCGTGGTGAACGCTCCCCGGACATAAATGAAAAACTCAAAACACCGCTGCACTTCCTGAACCACATGGTCGAACACATCTCCTGGCGTTCTTGTCTGAACATCGCCGTCGAGACGAGCGTCACCCATTATCCCTTCGGGCATGTGATTTGCGAAGACCTCGGTCTGACAATGGGGTATGCCTTTGCCGAATTCTGGCGGCAGCAAGCAGCAGACGGCGTGAATGGCGACGGAGAAGCAATCGGCATCATTGATGAGAGCATGGCACGCGCCGTTATCAGTTTTGAAGATCGGGCGCAATTCCATTTTACCTCCGCTGTAGCAATCCCGGAACAGGTTGAGGATATGCGCTGTACGGATCTAAATCAATTTTTCGACGGCTTTGCGCAGGGCGCCCGATGTACTATTCATCTCGACATCTTGAAGGGAAAAGACCCTCATCACATTTGGGAAAGCGCCTTCCGCGCCTTTGGCAAAAGCCTGCGCCAGGCTTTTGCGCCGAATTCCTGGCGCAAAGGAACCACTCCGGGGGTAAAAGGGATTTAAAAAAACAATTATTTATCGACAACGAAAAACGCGAACGACACGAAAACGCTGAAGACGCAATGATAGATATTGAAAATCGAGTCCCCAGGAACGATTCCCCACGCTCAATTTTCCAACGCCTTCATTTCAGAGTCGTGTTATGCAGGATCAATTGGTCTTCCCCTTTTATAAAGGGAGATTGACGATGATTTTTCGTAGAGGTTGCCGCGCCAACGTAGTGGACATTTCAATTAACAACCAACAATTATTGCCCAATGTTTGCTTATCAGAAGAATCAGCGGTTTTTTGCGCAAATTGCGAATGGACTGGAAGAGTTAGGGAAACAAGAACTTTCCAGTCTTGGCGCAACCGAGGTGAAACCCTCTTACCGTGGGCTGTACTTTTCTGCCGATCATGCCGCACTATATAGGATCAATTATACCAGTCGACTGATTACGCGAGTGCTCGCTCCACTTCTGACCTTTAATTGTCACAGTGATCGCTACCTGTATAAAACCGCGAGTTCGATGCCGTGGACAGAAATACTCTCATTAAAAACCACGTTTGCCATCTTTGCGAATGTCTCGAATAGCCGCATTCGCCATTCCCAATACGCGGCCCGCAAGCTGAAAGACGCCATTGTCGATCAATTTCGTGATGCGTATGGTGAACGTCCAAATGTGGAACCCAGGGAGCCTGATGTCTGGCTGAATCTGTATATTCACCACAATACAGCCACTATCAGCCTCGATACTTCCGGCGGCTCTCTGCACCGGCGCGGCTATCGACAGAAATCTGTCGAAGCACCGATTCAGGAGACCGTAGCGGCGGCCATCATTCAACTCAGTGGCTGGAAAGGGGAACAACCGCTTTATGACCCGATGTGTGGTTCGGGAACCCTTCTGATCGAAGCGTTTATGCACGTCTGTCAGATTCCTGCCGGATACCTGCGCCCACACTTTGGATTCGAGCATCTGCCGGATTTTGACGAAACCGTCTGGAAAGCCGTCAAACGGGAATGCAATCGTCAGATTCGACCGTTACCCCATGAGCTTATTCGCGGGAGTGATCGTTCCGGAGCGGCGGTTGAGTCGGCGAAAAAGAATTGTCGCGTGTTGTCCGGCGGAAAACAGATTCAGATCGCAACCCGACGTTTTCAACAGATAGACTCCCTCCGCAACACGGTGATTGTCTGCAATCCGCCTTACGGGCTTCGTTTAAACACTGCCAAAGAGACGGCAATGCTGTTGGAAGAATTCGGAACCTTTTTGAAGGAACATTGTCAGGGCGCAATCGCTTATGTTTATCTTGGCAAGGAGGACTTGCTGAAGCAGATTCCGCTCAGGCCATCCTGGAAAAGACCGCTCAGGAACGGAGGTTTGGAAGGGTATTTGGTGAAATACGCGATTCGATAACAGCCGATAAACGCCACGAATACACGGGAATGTTCTGCTTGCCATTTGTGCATTCGTGGCTGGATAACGACGGTTATGAGGTTTGAAATTTGCCGTACGTGTAATCGTTGTAGTTGAGCACTTTTTCCTTAAAGATTTTAAAGCGGTCAATCCGGGATTTATGCCGCATTCTCCGCAGGGCTTTCTCTTCAATCTGGCGAATGCGTTCGCGGGTACAGGCATAAATTCGTCCCACTTCTTCAAGCGTAAAGCCTTCTTTCAGGCCAATATGATTCATCGTCCGATAGCGGGCTAAAATGCAGTTAAAGGCGTAACGCCGATCTGTCAAACCAGTCGGATTTGACCAATATTGGCAGGATTGATGATAGCAATTATCAGTCGAAAACATTTCGATAATTTCATCTTCGCTTAAAAACAGGATTTCGTCACGCACCGCTCTGGAGCAGCCATAATAAATTTTTGTCCATCCGGTGCTGTCTCGCTTTTTGAGGCGTTCTTTATAGCCAAAGTTCATCGCGAACAAATCGATATAGAGCTGATTAGGACTATCTCCTTTGAATATGCGAAACGGTAATTTTTTATCATTCGTCAACTCAATTTTTAAATCATTTGCAAAGACGACATTCTTATACTTAGAATGTTCCCCAACAGTTAAATGTTGAATTCCCCCATTTTTTTGAATGAGCATGAAATTCCATCCTCCTTGAAAAATACCATCATTCGGATATCCAACAAACTCTATCCGATAATTTTTGTAATAACCGGCTGATTTCTAATCTGTTCTTTAAAAATATTATTATAGAATCTGACAAACAGGAATGAAAGCCCCAAACAAGTAAAGCCCCCAATAATTTCGAAAATGTTTTGAACTCCAAATTTTCCACCAAGATATTCGCCGAACAATGTTCCGGCAATGAGGGCAAGAAGGGGAATAATGTAGACAACAAAAGACGCACGCAAGACACTATCGTTCGGAACAGACACTTGCACAAGTTGGTCAACGCGCACCCCGAACGGGTCGTTGGCTTCTACCGTACGAACACTTTTCCCCAGATCGCAGGCGCTGCCGACATGGCACTCTGCACAAGCTGTGCCTTTGACGATTTCAACCAGAGCCTTCCCCTGAGCACTTTTGGCAACCCGGCCTGTTTCAACAAGCATACACACAACCTCCCATTATTTCATCTCCAACACAGTATACATCATTGAAAAAAAAAAGCAAGGGTTGAACGGAAAAAAATATAAAAATTAAGAAAAGAGGATTGAGGAACCGGGGTAATGGACGCGACCTCGCTTGTGCTGAGATAACGTCCTTTCGCAAGCAGTAATCAGAAAACAGGGAACGGGGATTACTGTTTTCTGATTACTGCCCCGCTGCTTGCAGAGGAACAGCACATTTTATTCCCCTGCACGACGTTTGCGCCATTGATCGACGGAAACGGTGACAACGAGGATCACACCAACGAGAATTCTGGTCCAGAAAGGATTTACGCGCAAGAGAACAGCGCCGTTGTAAATTGTGGTCATAATCAGTGCGCCGATAAACGCGCCAGCAGGAGTTCCCTCGGCTCCCATTAAACTCGTTCCCCCAAGAACTGCCGCAGCAATCGCGTCAAGTTCGTAACCGGTTCCGGTTGACGGAACTCCCATCCAGAGTCGTGACGTTTCCATTATCCCGGCAATGCCAACCAGAAATGACGCTAAGGTGTAGACGCCATACGTGACAAAGCGCGTATTCACCCCGGAAAGACGCGCGGCTTCGGGATTACTGCCCAGCGCATAAACATACCGTCCAAAACTCGTTCTCCGTAAGATTAACTCACTACTGAGGGCCACAAGAATTAACACCCAAAAAAGCAGCGGGAGCCCCAGAAAATTTGTCGATGCAAAGTTGGCGACACTCCTCGGCAAGCCAAACACATTACTTCCTCCCGACATCAACAACAACACTCCACGTAATACCGTCATCATGCCAAGTGTTGCAATAAAGGGCGGCAGCCGGAAATCGAACACCATAATTCCGTTAATGAGACCAACAAGAGATGCCAGGAGTAAACAGAACATGATAATAAGAGGGATCGGAAGCGCAGGGATTGCAACACCGCCGAGAGAGCCTGTCAACATCTGTGACATGGCAATATTGACAAACGCGACTAATGAGCCGACCGAAAGATCAATTCCAGCGGTGAGGATGATAATGACTTCTGCAACTCCAAGTACGCCCTGAATCGCCATCTGCCGCATGATGTTTTGAATATTCCCCCCGGTCAGGAAGGTTTGGCTGCTCAGACTCAACCCCATCCACATGACAATAGCAACAAGAAAGACGACGGTTTGTGTATTCAGTGTAATTTTTTTAGCTGGCATGGTTTTCTCCTCCATTACTACTCGTTTGCTTGATCGCAAGCCCTAAAATATATTCTTCATTAAAATCCTGACGGGCAACATCTGCCACAATCGTCCCGTTTCGCATAATCAAGATACGGTCGCATATCCCCATAAGTTCCGTCATATAGGAAGAGATCATCAAAATTGCCGAGCCTTCTTTCGACAAGGTATTGATAAGGGTATAAATCTCCTCTTTTGCGCCCACATCGATTCCATTCGTCGGTTCATCCATAATGAATACACTTGATTGCGCCGCAAGCCATTTGCCAACAACGACTTTTTGCTGGTTTCCGCCACTAAGATTCCGAACGATCTGGTTTGGGGAAGGGGTTTTTATCTCCAGATTGTTAATATAATAATCGCAATTTTGTTTTTCTTTTCCCGCGTGAATGAACCCAAGCTTACCAATACGAGGATAAATCGGCATATTAATGTTGTGCTTGACGGATAAACTCTGTGCTAACCCCTGTCGTCTTCTATCTTCCGGAAGCAACCCCATTTTATGATCGATCGCCTTACGAGGCGTCAAGTCCTGAAGTTGTTGTCCTTTGACAAACACAACCCCGTGTTCAATGGGGTCAGCCCCGAACAATGCCCGCGACAACTCTGTCCGGCCAGAACCAACGAGTCCGTACAGGCCGACAATTTCTCCTTGTCTGACTTGTAAAGAACAGTTGGTCACATATTGATTGCTGACTCCTTCAACTCGCAACATCTCCTCACCGATTTGGCGGGCATGATCAAAATGATCCTGCGAAACTCCCCTTCCGACCATCATGGAAATCAGATCGTCTTCATTGGTCTCTGCCACCACTTTCGTCCCGACATATTGACCATCTTTCATAACCGTGACGCTGTCGCAGAGTTCAAAAATTTCTTCCATCCTGTGCGAAATATAGATAATGGAAATATTTTGATCTTTTAACCATCGAATAACCCGGAACAATTCCGTAACTTCACGGGCCGCCAGCACGGCTGTCGGCTCATCAAAAATAATAATTCTGGCGTTGCGGGAAAGAGCACGAACGATAGCAACCATGCCTTGTTGCGATGCGCTTAGGTCACCAACTTTTCTGCCAGGCTCGATCGCATCCGCATATCCGATCTGTTCGAGAATCTCCTGGGTTTTTTGGGTTAAGGCTTTTTTACTCAACAATCCAAATTTTGTGGGCATAGACCCCATCATAACGTTTTCGGCAACAGTAAGGTGATTGGCCAGCACAAGATTTTGATAGACCGCAGCAATGCCCAAACGATCAGACATTACGGGCGTCATTTTTTCAATCTGTTCGCCATGAACGAAAATTTCTCCCGAATCACAAGAAAAGGCTCCGGTGAGAATTTTGATCAAAGTTGACTTGCCAGCCCCATTTTCCCCGACAAGTGCCATGACTTCTCCGGGTTGTACGGCAAACGTCACATCCTGCAAGGCTTTGACCCCAGGGAATTCTTTATTTATGTGCTTCATGAGGACAGTATAGGTTTCATCAGTCACGTGCTTACCTCCAAATACTTTAGGATACAAACAGCTTAAAAAAAGGGGATGCCTGAGGCATCCCCTTTACTCCTTCGATGAAAACGTTATTTCTTTTTGTTGAAGGCAACCGGGTCTAAATATTCTTCGGCTGCGCCAGATTTCATCATTTCAGGAGTAATCGCCACAACACCAGTATCGATAAATCTGTCAAGAGATTCACCTTTCACGGCTTTCAAGGCATATTCAACACCCATGTACCCCATTTTCCAGGGTTGTTGCACGATCATATAGTCAGTTGCTCCAGTTTTTAACCCTTCCACTTCGAGAGGACCAGCATCGACAACAACAACCGCCAGACCTTCTTTTTTCGCCATATCTAATGCACGGATTGTTTCGTCGCCAGTGTACTGATTGCTCGCATAAATTCCAGCCAGATCAGGATAAGTGGTCAGCAAATTCTGAACAATAGCGAGTGTCTGACCTTGTTTTCCCTGGGCATCCTGAAAATCGACGACTTCAATATCAGGATAATTTTTAATTTGTTCCATGAAGCCTTTTTTCCGTTTTTCCAGAGAGCCAACACCTGACATGAAGGTAATTCCGGCAATCTTGCCAGCAGCCTTTCCTGTTCTCGCTTTCAACGCTTCTGCCATTTTGTCCGCAGCAATCGTTCCAATCGCAATATTATCAGATGCCAGGAACGATGTATATTTATCGGTGCTGGCAGCGCTGTCGATCAGAATCAGCGGAATGCCTGCAGCAGCAGCTTGTTCGATGCCAGGAACAAGTGCGTCCTCGACGGTCGGAGCTAAGACAATCGCATCGGGCTTATCACCGATTGCTGTTTCCAGAATAGCAACCTGTTTTGCCACGTCAGCTTCGGTCGGGGCGGCTTGTGAGATAAACTCGATCCCAAGTTTTTCACCTGCTGTCCTGCCGCCATCAATCACGATCTGCCAGAAATCTGACTCCGTCGCTTTGACGATAAAGTAAACTTTCTCACCTCCAGCCAAAGCGCTTCCTGCGAAAGCAGCAACCATCGCGACAACTAACAAAACCGGTAAAAACTTCTTGAACATAATCCTTACCTCCTGCATATAATTGGTTAGTATGAATGGTGGAATACCACAACATGAACAAATCTTTCACAAAAGTCAGAAGAAATCTGAATTCAACCTTTTGGAAAGCTATGCCCTAATAAAAATGGCGTGATCTTTTTTGCAAGAAAAAAATGTGTGAATTTACATTTTATTTTATTTTTACTAAATCATAAACTACACACAAACTTAGTTTCCTTTCTCAGAGGCCATAAAGGGGGTTACTACAGAATATTATCAGGTGAAGCATGTGTGATTTAACTGATTAATTTCCTTTACTTCCATCATGTTCAGCCAAATACGAACCTTCAGCCCGGGGGCTGACTAAATGGGTACCGGAAATACTCGCCTGCGCTGACCACAGACAACATTCTGTGACGCTCAGGAAGAATGAGAGCAAAACGATTATTTCTTTATTCCGACGAAAATTATTTGACATGATAATCAGGCTTCATTTAACATGGAAATGCTCTATATTGTGTAATATGGTTATTCCAGATTATCATCTTCTTCACAAGGTCTACAATAGCATGAATGCTCATAAAAAAAATATCGTTCTCAGCCTGTGGCTCATTCCCGGAATCTTCTCGTTGCTCTTTGGGTGCGCCCCAGCCGGTGAAACTCCGGGGAAACGCCCTGAGTCATTACCAACGGATCAGCAGCAATCTGAGGAAGCACTGGAACGTTTAACTGCTGAATGGGCTTATAAAGAAGGAGTTCAGTACCTGTCTCAAGAAAATTACCCAGAGGCGATTCAGATGTTTCAACTGGCCATTAACCGGGATGCCATGCACCTTCGAGCGTATTTAAGTCTGGGGGATGTCTATAGTGTGCAGCAAAAATTCTTACAGGCGGAAACCTATTATAATAAGGTGCTGAAATATGATCCAGGCTCAGTGCCCGCGTATACTGCCCTGGGAACGATGCACTGGAAAATGGGAAACTACCGGGAAGCTCTCAGCTTTTATCGGAGAGTCCTGGAGCTTGACCCATCAAATCTGTTTGCCCAACAGCAGATTGAGACGGTGACACAAGAATTATTTCAATCATATTATGAACAGGGACTTGCGTATAAGGAGTCTGGTGATATTGAGCACGCTCTGATCGAATTTCAAAAAGCTCAATCGTTATATCCTGATAAAATCGACTTTACTGTCGAAATAGGGGAACTTTTTTTTCAACAGCGCGATTACATGATGGCGGATAGCTATTTTCAACAGGCCCTAGCTCGTGAGCCAAACTATTATCCAGCCATCATCGGGGCCGGAAAAGTGCAGCAGGCCCTCAGACACTATGATGACGCGATTCAGTACTTTAAAAAAGGAGTCACGATTCAGCCCAGCGACCGGGAAGCGAGTCGTCTTCTGGAACAAGCCCAAACCGAGAACATCCGGTCGTCACTGCCTCCGCAATATTCAACGATTACACGGGCAGAGCAGGTGACTCGCGGCGATGTGGCAGCATTGCTTATCGTTGAGTTACGGATCGGAAACCGTTTGCCACCGCCTTCACGAGTGGTCATTATCTCTGATATTACGACCCATTGGGCCAAGCCCTATATTCTCAAAGCGGTTCAATACAATTTAATGGGTTTACCGCCTGATCGGTATTTCCGACCAAACGAACCCATCCGAAAAGGTGAACTCGCATTTATTATAGACATGACGCTGCGGGAACTCTCGGTTCCTCTTCCCACAGGCAGTTCCGTGTCATTTGGAGACGTCTCCCCGGAAAATGTCTACCATGGTTCGATTTTACGGGTCTACTCAGCAGGGATCATGACGGCTGAATCTGATCACTCTTTTGGATTTGTCAACACGGTATCGGGCGAAGAGATGTCACAGATTATCAGCCGGATGCGTGCCATGCTTCGGTGACATGGCGACGGTCAGCGTCATTATTCCAACGTATAATCGGGCTGATTTTCTGAAAGAGGCGGTCGATTCGGTACTGACTCAGACCTTTCACGATGTTGAACTCATTGTGGTTGACGATGGTTCAACCGATCACACCCGTCAGCTTCTCCAGAGTTACGGGCAGCAACTTCGCTCTGTCACACAGGAGAATCGTGGCGTCAGCAGTGCTCGAAATATCGGCATCCACGCCTCAACAGGAGAATATATCGCCTTACTTGATTCTGATGATCTCTGGCTGCCCAACAAGCTTGAACAACAAGTCACCGTTATGGAGCAACAGCCAGACCTGCAACTGTGCCACACGGAAGAAATCTGGATTCGACGAGGGAAACGCGTAAACCCTAAAAAAAAGCATCAAAAGCACGGCGGGTATATTTTCCCCTATTGCCTGCCTCTCTGCGTGATCAGCCCGTCATCTGTGATGATGCGGCGCACGTTATTTGAGGAGGTTGGCATGTTTGATGAAGCACTACCGGCCTGCGAAGATTATGACCTCTGGCTTCGCATCACCAAAACCTATCCTGTGCATTTTATCGAGACGCCACTGCTCGTCAAGCGCGGCGGTCATGCGGATCAATTATCACGGGCAATCTGGGGACTAGATCGTTTCCGAATTCAAGCTCTCGAAAAGTTGCTTCAGGCCGGAGAATTGAACGCTGAACAACGTCGGCAAACCTGCGAAGAACTCCGGCTGAAATGTAAAATTATGGCAGCAGGGAGTTTGAAGCGGCAGAACCAACAGGCATGGGAGTATTATCGTCAGCTTCCCGGAACATATTGTTGAACCCACATTTTTTAGCAGGACAACCGTCACGGGCCTATCGCTCAGGTGGAGCAATCTTCATGCCTTCGGCGCGAGCAGAAGAAGGGAGATGTGTTTTGTTCTTCGTGAGTTCGTGGCTGCATTGTTTTCACTTGACATGGGAGAACATTCGATGGGGGAACTCTTGATCGTCGCCATACCGGACATCGTGGTCCTTCTGGCCGCCTATACGATGGTACTTTCGGTAAAATTCTATAAAAAAATCTATCAGACATATTACCAAAATCACTATGAACGTGGTTATGCACCATATATTTCGCTCTTTGTGCCGTGCAAAGGAGTCGATCAACATTTTGAGCGGAATATTCAGGATTTTTTAACGAATCATTATCCCAGGACCAAATTGTTTTTTATCGTGGACAGTCTGAACGATCCGGCCTTTTCTTTCCTGAAAGAATATGTACGGAACGTTCCAAACGCCTATGTCGTCGTTGCCGGGGCTGCAAAATCCAGTGGGCAGAAAAACCATAATCTGTTGCAAGGGATTAAAGTCTCTGAAGAACGGGATGACGTCTATGTTTTCCTGGACGTTCACACCACGATTACCTCGCAACAACTGCGAGAGCTTGTCCAGCCTCTCTCCAATCCGTCTGTAACAGCAGCGGTCGGATTTCGCTGGAATATCCTGCAGCACAATACGTTTGGCGAAAAATTATATGCCTTTATGGTCGCGTTGCAATGGACAGCGATGAACTGTTTTTGGGTTCCCTCGATTTGGGGAGGAGCCACAGCGATCAAACGGGAAACCTTTGAAAAAATGGGTGTGCGGGAATATTGGTCGAAGACAGTTGTCGATGACATGACGTTACAGCAAATGATCATGCAACAGCGTCGAAAAGCCGTCTTCGTACCGACCTGCGTCAAAGAAACCGACCATACCATTACTCATGTTGCCGACGCGCTCGCGTGGTTCAAACGCCAGACCTTGTACGTCAAATATTACCTCCGGCCATTCTGGATCGGAATGGCCGGTCTTCTGCTGTATGTCTCGGCGAACATTATCGGCCTGCCGATTCTGCTCGCCTACGCCGTCTTGTATCCGAGTAGAAAGATTGTCCTGTTCACGAGCATGAAAGGGGCATTTGTAGTCTTTACGATGCTCTATGTCCGGCTGATCAAACGCCCATCCAACGACAACAGCAAGGCTTTCTCCTGGTTCTGGTTGGCCCCGGTGTATCTGCTGCTAAGCTCCTGGGCCTGTTTGTCGGGAAGTTTCGTCAACGTGCTGCGCTGGAAAGGGATTGCGTATCATCTCGATTATCACGGCGTCGTCACAAAAATCGTGCGTGAGAAGAATTCCACCGCAGAGACGCTGAGACGCTGAGAAGCCGTGTATGATTATTTATGGCATCCGAGTTGCCGAGATGAGGAAAAATGTGGAGGACTTGGTGTAAAGTTCACACGCGGCGTCTTAGCGTCTCTGCGGTGGAAGAGGACTACCATCCCATCAACCCACAGCATCGTGAACAGATCGGGAACGTCCCGCCGTTATTTTTCAACGCCTGCCGGAATTTCCGGTATCGCTCGCCATTCCAAATCTCCAGTAATGATTCCTCCATCAGATTTCCGGTGATGTAATCCGGATAATCGCGGCAGGGTGCGACATCACCGTTTGGCATCACTTCCGAGACAAACCAGGGGGAAATACAAGGACCGTAGCCAAAAAAATTTCCAGGGTTTTTATAGTATTCCACGATGTCCACATCGCTTTTTAATCCCGGAATAAAAAGATGGGGAAATTTCCACTTCCTGTTTCGGATGCGATGCAGGCTTTCCAGCAACGCATCGGTATCAACGTGGTGATCGAACAGATAGCCTTTCCATTTTGTCGGCGTGATGTCGAGGTCGCGCTGCATGATTTTAGTGTGGGCGTGTCCGATTTTTTCATCAGTAAACCAGGAATAATAGACGATCATACAGTCGATGTGTAATTGTTCTCCGACCTCAAATATTTGATCGAGCCAGCGCACGTTATCCACACTGACCGTGACCAATGCCATAATCCAGGGTAAACTGCTCTTCTTGTCACGTTTATATTTTCGGACAACCTCAATACCGTCAGCAACTTTTTGGAATGTGCCTTTCCGCCCCCGGATTGTATCATGCACGGCTTCCGGCCCATCCAGAGAAAACATCAGAGCATCCCATCTCTGTTCGACCACTTCCTCAGCATGATCAGCCAACATAGTCGCATTTGTGACCACTGCCAGCAGCGATTTATTCTCCTTAATTCTCCGGGTAAAATCCATCAGTCCGGGATACATGAATGGTTCTCCGCCCCAGATATAATAAATCGGCGCAAAGGACTTGACCTGATCAGCGAGTTCGATATACCGCCCGACCGGGACAAGTTTTTTTAAGGTTGAGGAAGGTTCAGCGAAATTGTAGCCGGTTTCACCCCATTGCCCACAGGTTTTGCACCGCAGATTGCAGGCGTTCGTAATTTTCACGCTGATTTGCTGCGGCGGCACATCACAGCCGCCGTCGTCCCGTTTATATTCCTTGCGGGTCTTGATGTGTTTCACATACAGCGCCTTCGACGCCCTGAACACAATGTGCGGTGTTTTAAATAACGGAAAAAGAAAATGGATCGGTTCTTGCGAGTGCATAGTGTAACTCCACGTAGTAAATAGCCTGGTGTTTAGTGTTTTTACATATTTATCCTGTTGAACTTACGGTATTTTATAAGCAGATAAATGTGGGAACAGAATGATGACTTTAAATCCCGCCAAACCTTATAAAACAGAATGAAATTTTTATTCTTGTGGGAAGGTTGGGAAACTTTTCATCAATTTTATTCAAATTACATTTTGAGCATTTGCGCATAATCCTGTCAAGATAAATGGTGGTACTGCTCCAACTCCCTTTACTCGATCCCCTCTATTGGTTTTCGCCGGAGATAGGCTTCATACGCATCCGTTGAAACCGGAAGCACGTCAGGTTCTCTGGCAGCCCCCGGGTTGCGCCGTGAATGCTGAGCCGACTTGGCCGCCTTCTGTTGCATATGGTTTCGGTTATAACGCCATTCCCGATCTTTTCTCGGATCAATTTTGTTCGGCAAGCATTTTACAAATGTCCGAAGTCGTTCCAGATTCAACAAAGGACAATAATGATATTCAATCAGTTCCCCAATAACGGCACTTTCGAGGTCATCCTTATCAATATGATAGACCTGATGCCGATCAAGTCTGCCAAAGGCAAACCATAGCGGACTATCAAGCGGCTCAGCGGGGGACCGGGTCATGCGCACGCCACTTCGGCGACAGCCAATGTAACCTGAAGATGGCAACGATGTCACGGAAAATATTCGACAGGTTTCGCCAGGAGTTGAGTTGCCCTGCTGCTTCAGAACACTCTGAATATAGCATTGCATTCCATGTCCGATCATGTCAAATGCCACTCGTTCCCCCTTAATGTAAAGTTTTGCCCCCTTCCAGTTTTTGATCAGTTTCACCATATCCAGCAACGCAGGAAGCTGCTTTTCCCGGTAAATATTCCGGTAGATCAGGACATTACGTTCATCCATCAACGGGGTAAATTCGGGGGAGGTTTGGGCGAACTCAACTGCTCGTTTGAAATTGATTGATGGGGTCCGTTCAAATTCCGTGACTGCATACCAGCCACGATCCACCCATTCGATCTTTCTGGCAGGATGTTTGTCAGGAGATAAGTTGTTGGAGATTTTCATCCCAGACGCATATCCAATGGTCATGAACGATCTACCTCTGTTCTCAACGTTTCTCTGCCTTCCCTGCGGTAAAAACATGTCACGCTCACATGCCCCAGACTGTAATCGGATGTCCCTGATATTGTTCCTGCCGACAGAAAATTTTCTCTTCCCACCGTGTGCTGCGGCTCCGGTCAAAGATCACGAGATGTCCCTCGTCTGTCCCGCAGATGTCCATATACTGCCAGGTTTGCTCCAGTCCGGCCTGAATCGTCTTACCCAGGTCCCCGTAGCGAATCTTCAACTCGATCACAATGTCCTGCACTCCACCCGAATAAGGCCAGACGACGAACAGATCGGTACGTTTCCGGCCCAAACCATATTCTCGCTCGATGCGACCGCCGCCGTTGAGAATCCGCGCTAAAAACGCCTGCATCAGCAAATGAGGCCCCGCTTCTTTGTACTGAAACCGGTCCACCCAGCTTTCCGAATGCTTGCGAAAAAAGTCCTGAAACGCTGTCAGGAGTTTGGTCATATCCAGGGAACCATCAGCATGCACATACCACTGAGTGTGATGACTGATTGTGACCTGAGTGGTGTAAGTGAGTTCTCTTGGGATCACTTCCTGATACAAACGGTTGGCAATCCGCAGATTGCCCTCGGTTTTGATCAGGCCCAGGTCTCTGACATAGCCCACATCATCGATGGACAGGGTTTCCGGATCGTCCAGCCCCAGTAAAATCGGTTCAATCACCCGCCGCACCCGTTCCTCCCGGAGTTTATCCACTAACTGGTCAATATGGATTTCCCGCCGCAGGATCAGCGATTCTTTGGCCTGCTGCACCATTTCTGAGGTGATCGACCGGGAACGGGTTTTGCCTGTTTGCATCTCAAAACAGACTTCATATCCCAGGGCATTCACCACCCAGGGCTGACCTTCGGAGAGTTCCCACACCTGGTCTATTGCATCTGGGGTAAATAGCTGCCCGGTGGCGTCGGTGTGGCAGCGATACAACGTCTCCACTTCGGAACGGGAAAAATCTTCCAGCCGTAAGGAGGCAGCTTTGACGTTAAACGCACTGCCGCCGGTAATAATCGCCTGTTCCCGGCTGGAATGAATCCGATAATCCCGCACATCCCGCACTCCGCACAAAATAATACTCTGAGGAAATCGTTCCGGGCGTTTGGTATAGCCCCCTCGCAGTTGCCTGAGCAACGAAATGAGCGTATCGCCGACAAGCGCATCCACTTCATCAATCAAGAGCACAAGCGGGGCGGCAGCGTGTTTTGCCCACCCGCTTAATGCCTGTTGAAACGCCATAAATTCGCCGTGCTCTTCCAGAATAGTCACCCATCGCTGTTGAAAAAAGTCATCACCCAAGTCATCAAGAGCATTCATTGCCAATTCAGACAGGATGGCCCGCATCCCTTCTTTGACATTGTCCCGGGCGGCCTGGGCCGCTTCGACGTTGATATACAGACAGAGATAGCGCCCCTCCTGATTCAAATAGTCCATCAAAGCCCGCAAACACGAGGTCTTACCCGTCTGCCTCGGAGCGTGGAGCACAAAGTATTTTTCCTGATCAATCAGTTGGAGGACTTCCACTAAATTGAAGCGGCGTAACGGCGGCAGGCAATAGTGTTTCTGGCAATTGACCGGCCCGGCAGTATTAAAAAAACGTTCCATTGTGACCTTCCTGATCATGAAGAGTATACTGGTGTGGCTCGCTCTCATTCTTCCTTCTCTCCATCATGTCTGATATATTGAGCGTGTCAAGGTATTCTGCGAAGGTTTTAATTTTTCTCAGACATTACGACCATTTCTGGTACAATGGTGTAAGCGCAGTGAAGCCGCAAGAAGGATTCGTTACAGTTTTTTTATGTGGTCCTGTTCGGATAGTCCTGCAAGAATTTCAACATGAAGACCGTCAGATAACCCTAATTCAACGTTTCGCTTCTCAAATTGCTGCTCTCCGACTGCAACCTCAACATACGGCTGTTGAGCCTCGTCGTAGAGGATCAGGCTTTCCGGGATTGTCAGGACATCTTCTTTTCTTTCTAACACAATTTTACCGTTGGCGCTGTATCCGGCACGTATCAAAACCCCTTCCGGGGCTTCGACCGCAGCTTTAATCTGAAATTGCACCGCACCATTTTGCTCTTTCTTCCCTTGCGGTGCGATATATTCCAGAATGGCTTGAAACGTCATATTTTCAATCGCCCCAATTGTTAAGTTCATTTCCATGCCTTCCCGCAGTTTCCCAACCTCCGATTCGTCAATGCTGCCTTCAAAAATTAATTCGCTCATGTCAGCAATAACCGCAATGGTCGTTCCGTCATTAAAGGAATTCGTTTCAACAACGGTGGCTCCTCCTTTCACAGGCACTTCCAGGATCATCCCGTCAACTGTCGAAGCGACTAACGTGTTATTCCCGGCTGATTTTTTTTGCGTGCCCCCTTCTTTGAGTAATGTGAGATTGTTCCGCGCGGCTTTCAAGTCTGCTTGCGCCGTTTGGAATTGAAGCTGGTACTTTTTAAAATCAACTTCTGCAATCAACTTCTGCGTGTAGAGATGGGTTTGCCGTTCCACTTCCTGTTTGGCATTCCGATACTGAATTCTGGCTTTGCTCAGCCGGTTTTCTGCCTCATTCAGGCTAATTAGGTTTGGAACTATGCGGATTTTTGCCAGAACGGTTCCTTCTTGCACTTCATCTCCCGGTTCAACATAGATTTCATCAATAATGCCTCCTATTTGCGGTTTAATCTCGACCTCTTTGCGAGGCACGATCATTCCGGAAGCCACGGTGACCTGCTCAATCGTCCCAACCACCGGAAATGTTGTCTGAAAGATCACGGGAGGCTCTTGTGACTTCTGATATAAAAACCATGTTGTCCCGGCAAACAGGGCTAAAAGGAAGAAACCGAACAAACTATACGCTATCGTTTTTATCATAAAAATCTTTACTCGCCCCGAAGCGCCTCAATCGTGTCAATCTGAGCTGCATTTCTCGCAGGAATCCACCCCGCCACAGCCCCGGCGCACACCACAATCGCCACAGCTGCGACAGCGATTGGAAAGTCAACTTCAGGCTTACGAAAGAATTCATTCCGAATTCCAAATTTTTCCATGAAAGAACTGACCGCCTCAAGAACGCCAACGCTCACGACCAATCCGGTATAACCGGAAATCGTGGTGATAAAAATCGCTTCCTGGATAATGAGGCTGACAATCGAAAACGGGGTTGCCCCAAGAGCTTTCCGAATCCCGATCTCCCGCGTCCGTTCTTTCACCATGATCAGCATGATGTTACTTACTCCGATAACTCCCGCAATAATAGTACCGGTTCCGATGATCCACAGGAAAATTCTGATCCCTCGAAAAAGTCGCTGGAATTTCTCAAATTCTTCACTGGCATTCCACGAACCAATCGCCCGTCCATCATTTGGAGCCACACGATGTCGCTTTTTCAGCAATGCTTTTGTTTTTGTTTCAATTGCCTCAATCGGGATGTTGTTATCCACGACAATATTCATCGACCAGATATGGTTTCCTTGATTGAAGGTATGGAGTAAGGTTGTCAGGGGGAGATAGATGATCTCAGTCTGCCGTTGATTACTGCCAAAACCGGCGACATCAAACACGCCAACCACCAGGAAAAACACCCCCTTGATATTCAGATACTCGCCAACCGGATTGTGTTCTCCAAATAATACATTCGCTGCCTGTCGCCCAAGCACGGCAACCTTTCGCGTTGTTGCAACATCGCTCGCATTGAGAAATCGTCCCTGATTGATTTCAAAATGCCGCACCTGCAACAACTCAGGGAATTCGCCGCGCACCGAAAAAGCACTGCTTTTATTGTTATAACGAATCGCATATTCTCCCCACAGACCGACCGAAGCATTGATAAACCGGGCTTCCGGGATATTGTGCCGGATCGCCTCCACATCTTCGGTCGTTAACCGAACTGGACGTCCCGGACGCAATCCTTTATAGGGGAGACTGGTACTTCTGCCCCAAATCGCAAAACGATTAATGGCAGACCGGCCAAACTGGGAATAGACGCCATTTTCAATGCCTTTCCCAACGCCCAGCAGCAACACAAGCAAAAAAATCCCCCAAAAGACTCCAAACGCTGTCAATAACGTTCGCAGCTTGTGCCGTCCCAGCGAACTAAAAATTTCTTGCCATGCATCAAGATCAATCATTCACTTCTATGTTTGGAGTACTCCAAGTACTCCAAGTACTCCAAGTACTCCAAGTACTCCAAGTACTCCAAGTACTTTAATTCATGGCGGACTTCTCAGCGCCTCGATCGGATGAATTTTCGCTGCATTGCGAGCCGGAATATATCCGGCTAACGCCCCGGTAAGCACTAAGATAATCGTTGCCGTGATCGCTGCCGAAAAATCGATGTCAGGGTTACTGAAATAATCGCTTTGAAGCTGGAATTTATCCATCAGATAACTACTGAGTTCAATCAGTCCTACACTGGCCACCAATCCCATATAGCCAGAGATCGCTGTGATAAAGATGGACTCCTGAAGGATCAGGCTGACAATTGAAAACGGCGTGGCTCCCAGGGCTTTACGGATGCCGATTTCCCGCGTTCGTTCTTTGACAATAATCAGCATAATATTGCTGACGCCCACAATACCGGCCACAATCGTTCCGGCCCCCACAATCCACACAAAAATTCTGATCCCGCGAAACAGGGCGTGAAGCTGTCCAAATTCCGTTCCGGAATTCCATGATCCAATTGCCTGAGTATCTTCAGGAGCAATCGAATGACGCCGTTTCAGGCATTCTTTCACCTTTGTTTCAACAACTGAAGCATCTGCATTTTCTCTGACAACGGCGCCAAAGGAACCGATTTGATTCCCTTGATTAAACGTGTGTTGCAATGTTGTCAGCGGGATATAGATTTGCTCCAGATCGCCGCCATCATCATCTGGATTTCTGACATGAAAGACGCCGACCACCTGGAAAAACGTCCCTTGAATTCCCACATATTCTCCGAACGGATTCTCCTGGCCGAAAAGGACTTGTTGAACCTGCTGGCCGATCACCACGACTTTTCGCCGCTCTTTCATATCCCGATAATTTAAAAATCGTCCGTCAATCTGGAGCGGTTCGATGTTGATTGCCGCCGGACTTCGTCCCCGCACCATAAACATGCCGTTTTTTTTATGGTAGCTCACGAGCGATGAGCCTAAATAGCCATCGGCTCCGATGTATTGAATTTCAGGAATATTTTCGAGGACCGCCTCAACATCCTCATTCGTCAGTTGAATTGCTCTTCCGGGATGTAAACCTTTGTAAGGAAGTTGTGTTCTGCGCCCCCATACAAACACACTATTCGTCGCAAGATCGCGAAAATCCTCTGTCACAGCATTTTCAAGTCCCTGACCGGCCCCCAGGAGCAAAACCAGCATGAAAATCCCCCAAAAGACTCCAAACGCCGTGAGCAGCGTCCGCAATTTATGTCGATTGATCGTATGAAGAATTTCCTGCCATTTATCAAAATCAAACATGACCGTCCCCCTATCAAACCGAGGCATTCACGCAGGCTGCACAACAGCTTCATCTCCCGGAGTGACCAGGAACGAGGCCTTCGCTTCAGCCTTTGTTTTTCGACCCCGCTCTTGCACGAATTCCCCGGATAGGCGGAAATGATGGGCGTCGGTGATCCTGACATTGACCAACTGTCCAAGCAGCGGGGAACCACCGGGAAAAGTCACAACATGATTGGTTCTCGTGCGCCCGGTTAACGTATCTGGGAAACGCGGGTTCATCATTTCAGGCAGCACTTCAAGCGTTTTTCCTATAAGCAGGGAATTTTTCTCAAGGTTGATCTGTCGCTGGAGATCGAGAACCTGTTGTAAACGGGCACTCTTGGTGTCTTCAGGCACTTGAGCCGGGAATTGACCGGCCTTGGCATTAGGCCGGGGAGAATATTTAAACGCGAAGATGCCATCATAACGGATCAACCGCAAGATGGAAAGCGTGTCTTGAAAGTCTGCTTCGCCTTCTCCGGGGAATCCCGCGATAATATCTGTTGTAATTGCAATATTCGGGATCGCCTCCCGCAAAAGTTGCACGCGCTCACAATACCATTCCCGTGTGTATTTCCGGTTCATTTTCTTTAGAATCGCATTTGATCCGGCTTGCACCGGCAGATGGAAATGTTCGCACACCTTCGACGATTCTGCCATAGCGGCAATCAACTCATCGGACAGGTCTTTCGGATGCGAGGTAATAAACCGAATCCGCTCCAGTCCCTCAATTTCATTCAGGGCGCGTAATAGCTGCGGAAAAGAGGCAATTTTACCGTCAGGATCGCGATAGGACGACACATTCTGACCAAGCAGCGTGATTTCTATCACTCCATCAGCGACAAGATTGCGGGCTTCTTCAAGAATCTCTGCTGACGAACGGCTTTCTTCCCGCCCTCTGGTATACGGAACCACACAATAGGTACAAAAGTTGTCACACCCTCGAATGATTGTGAGAAACGCTTTGAAGCGGCATTCCCGCCCGAGGTATACCCGTTCATTGTCCCAATCGGAATCTGAGACATCAAGCACTCTTGGACGAGACTCAAGGGCCTGGACAAGCGTCGGCAACCTGGGAATTGCTCTGGTTCCCAGCACGAGATCCACATAGGGAACCTGGGTAAAAATTCGCTCCGCTTCTTGCTGCGCCACGCATCCACAGACCCCAAGCACCAAATCGGGACGCGTTTCTTTCAACGGACGTAGTTTTCCCAGTTGACTATACAGTTTATGAGCCGCTTTTTCCCGAATGCTGCAAGTATTCAGGATGATCATATCAGCCTGTTCCAGGGTTTCAGTTTTCACATACCCGACGGTACTCAATAAGCCTGCAATCTGCTCAGAGTCATGCGCGTTCATCTGGCAGCCATAGGTGATAATATGTACTTTTTTCATATTTTTTTATGTCATTAAAGACCTCTCCCCAGCCCCCTCCTGCAAGACGAGGGAAGGGCCAGGGGTTAGGTCCGACCTCTCTCACGACATGCGACATCTGAGCATATTTTTTTTCAACAGCTATGAAGCGTGCTCTGGTGAAGTCAAGATTTTTTTATCTGTACCGCGTGATAAAAAACTATTGACAAGATAGCCCAATTATGAATAAACTTGTAAATATTTGATAATCCACTCAAAACAATAACCTGCGGGTCCAGTTGTGGTATGAATATTCAAGACTCCTGTCACCACGGTTCGGGAGTCTTATTTCATAGAACGTGAACGAATGATTTATATTGTCATCTTACTCCTGCTCGTGTGTACCGTTGAAATTTTCGTGCTCAGAAAAGGGTTGAAAGCTGCTAACAAACATACCGGATATTTACATGGAGAACAGCCCTCCTCTGTAACGGCTTCCCACCCCATACATAAAGAAGTCCATCAGCATACTGCAGACCAACTTCATGAGTTGTCGGACGACATGCAAGAGGCTCCTCCCCTCTTTTCAGAACACAATGGCAACATTGTCACATTTCCCGGAGGCAGGTCGCATAAAGAGAAGGCTGACATCGAACACGAACTCCGCAGACCAGTTCCGCAAAAACCCCGTGAAAAATCTATGGTGGAAATGATTCAGGAAATTCGGGGAGCCACACCTTCGGAAGAAATACCGGTCGCGAATGCCCCATCTCAAGCCGAGCCTGAATTACTTGAAGAATTTGAAGAGATCGTCGAATATGAAGTCACCGAGGAGGTTGACGATATTGAAGGAACCGAGGCCCATGACAACGATGTTGACGAATACGCTATCGACAGCCAGGTTGATATACCAGTCACCTCTGAAATAAGTGGAGGACAGAAAGATTTCGAAGAAGTGGAGGAGATTGTTTCATCGGAAGAACTTCTGAAGTCAGGAATTCGTTGTGTGAAGCAAGGCAATCTGGATGAAGGAATCACGACCCTGGAACAAGCGGTCGAAGTTACGCCGGATAAAGCAGAAGCGCATTTCAATCTCGGCATTGCCTATACCCTGAAAGAGTTGACCTCTCAAGCTATCAATGCATATCAACGGGCGATTGAGCTTGATCCCACGTATGGAAAAGCTTTGTTTAATCTTGGAACGCTCTACTTGAAACAGGGGAAACTCGAACACGCCATCGACAATCTGGAACAAGCCGTCAAGTTTCTTGCAGACCCCATGAAAGCCTTATGGAACCTGTATGAGGCCTATCGGTGTCGCGAACATTTTTCCAATGCTCTTGCCACATTGCAACAACTCGTTGACTTGGAACCTGACGATGCGTCGCTCCATAATCACGTGGGGATCTGTTATGTTAAACTTGGCGAATACAAAAAAGCGATCGCGTCGTGGAAGCGTTCGATCTCTTTGGGGGCCTCTTCCCTGCTGATTTTTTATAATCTGGGAAAAACGTATGAATTGTGTGGAGACGGGTCTGCTGCGATAGAACAATACGAACAGTTCCTCCGTCTCAACACGGAAAATTCCGACTGGAAAGAATTGGTCGATGAAGTCAAAGAACGGCTGGAAAGCTTACAGCGAGAGAATGGAAAAAAGGATTTCTCTCACTAAACGCAATGTTCGCACTCCTCACCAGAAGGACGCAACATGGTGAAGGCGTTGGTTCATCAACCTCATGGTCTTCTCCATATTCCACCCGAAATTGCTTACATCAAGGCGTCCTGGTCTGTTGTTTTCGCTGATAAAATCGGTGGGCTTTTGCCCGGTTGCCACATATTTTCATACTACACCAGTTTCGACTCCGGTTCCGGCTGTTATCTAAAAAAAACCAATCACATTTCGGATTGCCACACTGCTTTAACCGGGTTAACTCAGCAGAAACCAATAAATCCGCCGCCGAACGAATAAGAGGGTTCAAGACCCAATCAAGTGCTGTTTTATCTCCACGTAAATCCCACAAAAAACCGTTTTCTGTTTTTACAAGAGATGAGTGCGCCATCGTTCTTGAAAACTGCATATTAAATAGCACAAGGTCTTCGGCAGAGGGTTCTCGCTGCTGAACGCTCGCAGAAAAAATACGATAGAAGGTTTCCCGTAAAGCTATCGTTCGTCCGAACACCAGTTCTCCTTCGTCCGGGTTCTCCGCTGCTTTACCAAGAAGTTGCTGAACGTCATGTTCGGTAAATATGCTGACATGCCGCCCCCAAAGCACAACATCCTGAAAACTTTGAAGATAATCGGAAACTTCCGTACTTCCCCGCCAATCCACAGTGTTGACAAAATCAAGGCATAGCCTGCCTCCGCGCAAATCTAACGTTTCTGGGTGTGTTTTTTTCGCATCCATAACAATTTAAAATATTATAACCACTAAAAAAACCTTGACAGGTTAGATGTTAATTCTATTATAACCCACATAAATAGTATAGCTGGTTGCATCTCTGTCAAGAATAATCATCATGACAAAACCATTACACACGATCAATAAAAAAGGCGGGGGGTATGAGAGCACAAGAAATGATGCAAGCGTTTTACTCACAATTGGGAGAACAGGGCTACAAAGGTGAAATTGTGGCTATCGAGCATCTCCCGGAATTATCTGCTGAAATTGAAACACGTTGGCAGCGAGGAGAATTCACTAAAGACATTCAGGAATATTTACCACCATTTCCTTACCATGGCCCAGAAACCCTGCCAGACGCCAAATCGATCATTATTGTCGCTGCGCCTCAACCCCAATTTCAAGTGCGGTTTCACATCAACGGAAGCACTTTTCCTGTAACCATTCCACCGACGTATCTGCTGTATACGGATCGACAGGTATCCACACTCCTGGATCGGTTGCTGACGCCAGAAGGCTATCATTTCGCAAGAGCGAAACTGCCCCAAAAACTTTTGGCAGTCCGCAGCGGATTGGCGCAATACGGGAAAAATAACATTAGCTATATCCCTGGCATGGGAAGCTTTTACCGGCTAATCGTTTTTTACTCTGATTTTCCCTGTGTTGAGGATCATTGGGGGGAAGTGCAGGCGATGGAATGCTGTTCGACCTGTTCAATCTGCAGCAAAAGCTGTCCAACCGGGGCGATTGATCCCGAACGTTTCCTTCTTCATGCGGAACGATGCCTTACGTTAAAAAACGAATCATCTGGAGAGTTTCCCGCATGGATCGAGTCCACCTCCCATAATAGTTTAATCGGCTGTATGCACTGTCAGTCAGTATGCCCGGCCAATAAAGATGTCGTACGTCACGTTGAAAAAAGGGAAGAGTTCTCGCATGAGGAAACAACACTTCTTGTACAAGGCGTGTCAAAGACAGAACTGCCTGCGACAACACGCCAAAAACTAGAACATCTTGACATTATTGAATCCAACTATTTCGACGTGCTTTCACGCAATTTAACCGTGTTACTTGAAAATCAGAAACCCCTTCCAGTGGTTGATTACGCAACGTGAGTCAATAAGTTTTGAGAGTATTCTGTTGACAAATATGAGACATCGCACGATCTTGTTGCCATAAAATCATATAAAAAGACATTGATCATTCACCTTACGCAGGATGAAAAACCTTCTCTGTCATCACCGACTCTCTGCTCGCACTGAGAGCCCCACCACGCCTGATCAATCAGGCTAGGCTGGCTGGGCAGGAGCCTGTTTCAACAGGCTTGGTCAACATAGCCACGCCATTCATGGCGTGGCGGGGGTTGCACCAACCCGGGATGTGTGGGCAACGCGTCGCTGATGACAGGAGATGTTTTTCATCCTGCGTAACGTGAGTTAATAATAAGAATCTTTGGCGAAAAAATATGGCGAAAACAGAACATACGGTTCGGCAGGCTAACGAGATAGCCCACCGTCGTTTACCTCTTTTTTCAGACATTGAAAGCGTTGAAAAAGTCAACCAGGTGAACGCTGAAGATACCCCTTCCCCGAAACCTTTTGTCAAGTGGGTAGGGGGGAAAAGAAGTTTGCTGCATGAAATTCTTCCCCGTTTTCCTGAAAAATTTCACGATTATTATGAACCGTTTATTGGAGGTGGAGCTGTATTTTTTTCAGCCCACAAGCGACTGAGAACAGCATTTTTATCAGACACCAATATCGAATTAATCATCACCTACAGAATTATTCAAGACGCTCCGGAACAACTTATCCGCAAGCTCATTTCACATGCGAAACACCACTCAAAAGACTATTATTATGAGGTTCGTGCTCAACATTTTCTGGAAGACCCTCTTGAGGTCGCAGCTCGTTTTCTTTACTTGAACAAGACATGCTATAATGGCTTATACCGTGTGAATAAATCAGGGAAATTTAACACACCGATAGGAAGTTACAAAAACCCCAACATCGTACAGGAAGAAAATATATGGGCTTGCCATTATGCGTTACAAACCGTCAAAATCCACACACGGGATTTTGACAGTATTCACCCGGGTAAAGAGGATTTTGCGTATTTCGATCCGCCTTACCATCCGACGAATGAGCTCTCATTTACAGAATATACAAGTCTGAATTTTACCGAACGCGATCAGATAAGGCTTCGGGATTTTGCGATCAAACTTCACAAAGCCGGCGTGTATGTCATGCTTTCAAATTCTAAAACGGCATTCATAGAAAATGCCTATAAACTCAAGTTTTTTACTATTCACACCGTGCAAGCGCCGCGGTTTGTCAATTGTAAACCGAATCAACGGGGCGCAATTAACGAGGTGCTTATTACCAACTTTTGATCATGAAACAGGGAGAAAAAGCCAATTATACAGGGACGAGGCTAGAAGTCTTTATTCGCCATATTCTTGACGAAAAAGGGTACACCTTTATTGTAAACAAGCAGTTTAAAG
>Ga0256845_1000608_pt1 | contig 33034 bp, 26 predicted proteins | sample RiftiametaG_FD_189101 | JGI IMG/M metagenome (GOLD analysis project Ga0256845, IMG submission 189101) | Tube worm associated microbial communities from hydrothermal vent at the East Pacific Rise, Pacific Ocean - Riftia | ecosystem: Host-associated > Annelida > Integument > Unclassified ...
ATATTACTGGAACATTATCTATTGACGGTTCATCTACTAATCCAACTAAAGTAACACAAGGTACAACAGCTATAAGTAATGACTCTACTGTTACTGATTATAATGTTGGAACAAATGAAGGGTCACATTTGACTAATAGTATGAACAATATAGAAGCAACCAATGGTGCAACTGTAATGCAAAATGATGCAGTTATTTCTAATTCAACTGTTATTGGTTTATCAAATGTTGGTTCTAATACAATTGATGGAACAAATATTAGTGGAGGTACAGCTACTCAAAATACTATTGATATAGATAGTTCTACTGTAAATGGTATGAGAGTAAGTCAAACAAATAGTATTGAAGTAGGAAGTATAACAACAAATCAAACAATTAAACAGGGAGATATCTCTATTAAAAATGGTTCAAAAGTAAGTGAGTTGGATGTAGATTATACCAATACTGTAGGTTCTGGATTTAGTATGGGTGGAACAACAACTGTTGAGCAGGGGATATTAAAAATTAATGACTCTAATTTATCTGAAACCTCAGAGGCAAGTTTAATTGAAATTACAGCTACTAACACATTAGATAATACGGGTCTTATTAATGGGGGAACAATTGTTCAGAGTAAAACAAGTATTTTAGCTGACTCTACTGTAAAAGATATGAGATTAAATCAACAAAACACAATTGATTTTGCTACTGTTGATGATTCAAATGTAAGTAATACAATGGATAGACCTACTATTTCACAAGCTGAGACAGAGATAACAGGTAGTAAAGTAACTGATTTTGAACAAGATGTTAAAAATAATATCAAAGGGGTAAAAGTTACAGAATCTTCTATAACACAATCAAAAGTCTATATAGCCAACTCTACAGTTGATAGTCTAACTATGAACGAGGATGATAATATAGTAGAGAATAGTACTTTAGACCATGCAACAGTATCTCAAGGTGGTGTAAGTATTACAGACTAAATTATGTATAAGATATATTATTTTTAATATATCTTATCATTTTCTAAAAAAGGAAAAGCATGAAACGAGTCACAATATTTATACTAATAAGCTTTTTCCTCCACGCTGGGGTGGTAACTGACCTTAGCATCACAGAGAAAAACCAAATCTTGGACAATACCCAAATCAATGAGGCTACCGTAAGACAAGGAGAGATTAATGTCAAAGGGGATTCGACAATACTAGATGTTCAAGTGGGGGATGCAGAGAGTCAAAATCTCATTCGTGCTTCAACTATTGACCATTCAGACTTTCAACAAGGGGGAGTTGATGTCAATGGGAGTAATCTACTTCACACTGATATATTTGTAAACAATCAACTCTTGGAGTCTTATATCCAAAATGGTTCTCATGTTAAACAGGGAACGGTTAAGATAACCAATAGTGGAGAGATAAAAGAGAGTTCTTTTAATCTAAGCAATACAATTAATGGGGCAACTATTGATAGTACTACTCTCTCTCAAAGTGAGATTATGGTAGAAAATGCAACTGTTAATAGTTTAACTTTTATAGGAGTACATACTATTGCTAACGAAAATGAAAGTATTAGTATAATCAACTCTAATGTAACACAAGGAAAATTGAGTGTTATAGGAGGTTCTAGCTTGTCCAATAGTATTATTGATATGAGTTCTAATATTGATGATACCACTATTACAAACTCCTCTGTTGACCTCTGTAGTGTCTATTTGAGCAATGGAGCCAATGTTAAGGAAGCTAATATTCACGGTGAGTGTAGTATGGAAGAGTCAACGATTACAGGTGCTACCGTTACACAAGGAAGTGTCGTAATTTATTAAAGTAAGATGGGGTAGTTCCCCCTCTTGATACTCTTTAGCATATCAAGATATGTTAAATAATATCAAGATATTAGGAAAAGAGAATGAAAAAAAGGTTTTTTATAATTAGTATAATAGCAATCGTAAGTATTTTACTTTATGCAGAAGAGTCAGATTGGCAGAGTGATAGTTGGGATAGTAAAGCTCAAGAGGAGATGGAGCAGAGCAACGGGGTTTTCAAAGAGATGGAGATTAAAAATCGTTCCAAAAAAGAGTATGATGATAAGGTCTATAAATATATAAAAGATAAAGATTATGTTGTAAAAAATAATAATATTGAGATAGCAACAGTAGAACTTAGTGATGACTTACGCAGTGGTGATGTCGAGGTGAATGTAATGACTGAGGATTTAAGAGTTCAAGGAGATAGTTATAGAGGAGACTCTCTAGCGATGAGAAAAAATGACTATAAACATTTTGTAAAGCATGATGAGAGAGGTATATCTCAATTTGATGAGATAGGAAAAGAGACTCTAGGTACTCCAAAAACTATTATTGAAACCCAAGACCCTCTCTATCAAAAAGTAGCAGATGAGGATATATCTCAACTAGAGGTAATTGATCTAAGAGAAAAACCCGAAGTCAAAGAGGTAAATGTCTATATCAAAAATACTACTATTAGAGTAGGAGAAGATGATAATGAAAAAGATTAACAGAGGAGTAGGATTGGGAGTAGTTGCCCTGCTCCTCTTTGCAGGGTGTAGTGTCAAAGAGCCAAAATTCTCAAAAGAGGAGCAGAATATTACTCTTCCATTTAGTAACACAACCTACTTCTCTAAAGCTTTTAAAAAGTTAAACCAACTTCTTATCTCTAATCATGCACCCACTTATAGAATACAAGTCAAAACGATTGAAAATCTAAGCTCTGCCAAAGGAGCAATGCCAATGGATAGTAGTGCATTTATTCGTACCCCTATTGTTTTAAATATGAACCATATTAACCTAGTCGCTTATGAGCCTATCTTTAATAAATATGAGACAAAAACCACAGGATTTGTATATTTTCCTGAAATGAAAAAATCTATCCCTCAACTAGTAATCACAGGAGGAGTAACACAGTTTGACAAAGGGATTATCTCTACTAGTAACAATTTTGATTTGGATGTTGATGTAGGAGGAGGTGATTGGCAGACAGATGGGCGATTCAACACAGACAAGAGTGATAGCTTCTCTCAAATCGCTTTGGATTTAAGCATGTTTCAGTATCAAAATAGAATTTATGTTTCAGGAGTTGCTACCACTAACAAAATCGAAATTCATCGAAAACGAAAAAAGAATCGTTTTGGACTCTTTCTCAACGGTTCAGGGATAGGTTATAGTAAATATGCAACTCTCCAACAATCCAAAGATGAAGCACTTAGAATCCTAACTGAATATAGTCTCATTCAGCTACTCGGACGACTTTATCAAGTACCTTACTGGAAATGTACAACACCACATATGGCTATCGATACAGATATAGTAGATAACAAAGTATCACAATTTAACAGCTCAAAAAAAATAATCAAATTTAAACGGATAGAGAGACTCATCGGATTATATGGATATAGAGCAAAAATAGATGGTAAGTTATCTAAACAAGAGCTAGTTAAATTGGAAAAAATCTATAAAAAATATCACTTTAAATCCAAAGAGGTTCTATCTCCCTCTTTTTATAGAGAATTATATATCAACACCCCCATCTTCTCAAATTAAAAAATAAAAATCCTATTTGAATAAAATAGGATTAAGTAAAAAAATATATACTAGCACTGTTTTTTTTAAAAAATAGAAATTAATAATTTAAGGGATAGTATGATTAGAGTCGTAAAGAGAAGTGGTAGAATAGAGACACTAGATATTACAAAAATTCAAAAATATACTAGTGGTTCAGTAGAGGGTTTAGCAGGGGTGAGTCAAAGTGAACTAGAGGTTGATGCAAATCTCCATTTTAGGGATATGATAAGTACCAAAGATATTCAACAGACACTTATACAGACAGCTGTTGACAAAATTGATATAGATAGACCAAACTGGACATTTGTTGCATCTAGGTTGTTTCTATATGACCTATATCATAGAGTTAGCAACTATACAGGGTATAAGCATCTGCGAGATTATTTTGAAAAGGGTGAAAAAGAGGGGAGAATACTTCTTGGACTCAAAGAGAAATATGATTTAAATGACCTAAACTACTATCTACGACCAGAGAGAGATTTACAATTTACATATCTTGGAATAAAAACACTCTATGATAGGTATCTACTCAAAGATAGTCATGGTAGCCCTATAGAGCTACCTCAACATCTCTTTATGGGGGTGGCTATGTTTTTAGCTCAAAATGAGAAAAATCCTCAATATTGGGCAAAAAAGTTTTATGATATTATAAGCAAATTTGAGGTTATGCCAGGGACTCCTACTATCTCAAATGCAAGGACTCCACGACATCAACTTAGTAGCTGTTTTCCAAAAGGAGAAAAAGTTTTAACTTATAATGGCTTTAAAAATATAGAAGAGATAGAGGTTGATGAGTTTGTATTGACTCATAAAAATAGATTTAAAAGAGTATATGAGCTTTTACAGAGAGAGTATACCCAAGATTTGTATCTTTTTGATATTTCAGGGTTTGAAAAAGAGACACTAAGATGCACAAATGAACATCCAATTTTGACTATTAAAAAGAGTGACATAGAGTGTATTAGAAAAGGTAAACTCTGTATTTTAAATCAAGGAAAATATAAGAGATGCTTTAGATTAAAAGATGAATATAAAGAAGATTGTGAACTATTAGAAAAAGATTTCTCATCTGCTCCTAAATGGATTGAAGCTCAAAATATTGAAAAGGGAGATTTTTTACAGGTTTCATATCCTACATATAACCACAAAATTGATGAAATAGTAGTTAGTGATTATATATCTCTAAAAGGGGTAGAGATAGTAGATGATAGAGTAGTTATAAAGAGAGAGAGTTGTGGATATGAATATTATGCTAGAAGTTATTATAATAATCAAATAGTACCCATCAAAAACAATATTCCTCTTAGTAATGATTTTATGAGATTGATTGGTTATTATCTAGCAGAAGGGTATATTAGCAAAGATTTAAGCTCTATACATTTTACTTTTGGCTCAAAAGAGATAGATTATATAAAAGATACTAGCCAAATTTTAGAAAATCTTTTTGATGTAAAGGTAAATATCATTGAAAATAGGGATAACTCAACATCTGTATCAGTACACAATAAACTTCTTGGGAACTTTCTATATAATCTAGTAGGTAGTGGATTTGATAAAAAATATCTAACAGAGGTTCTTCTTTATGCAAAAAATCAAAAACACCTATTAGTAGGAGCTTTTAGAGGTGATGGGTGTACTATTGATAATGGTATGGCAATGTCTCTCTCTAATAAAGAGTTAATTAAACAGTTATACAATATTGCTCTAAGAGAGGGATTAACTCCAAAACTTAGAGTTCCAAAACCATCACATTTAGCAACAACTCAACCCTATATTTTAGAGATACATTATCTAAATGATAAAGAGTTTATAGAACTTGTTGGCAAAAACCTACATAAAATAGAGGTAAAAGAGTTTAGAAAAGATGGCTCTTTGATAGGAAGAACTATAAACCAATTTTGGTTTAATGGGAACTTTTTTGCCAAGGTAAACAAAATAGAGATAAAAGAGACGAATGAAACTGTATATAATCTTGAAGTAGAAGATGACCATAGTTATGTAGTAAATAATATAGCTGTACATAACTGTTATATTGGCTCAACTCCTGATAATATAGAGGGAATATTTGATGCGTACAAAGAGATGGCATTACTTAGTAAATTTGGTGGTGGTATAGGTTGGGACTGGTCACAGGTGCGAGGGATGGGTTCATTTATTGATGGACACAAACATGCTGCTGGAGGAATTGTTCCGTTTTTGAAAATTGCTAATGATGTGGCTATTGCTGTAGACCAGCTGGGCACAAGGCGTGGGGCTATAGCTGTATATATAGAACCATGGCATATAGACATCCGAGATTTCCTAGACCTCAAAAAGAACTCAGGAGAAGAGAGAAGACGCGCACATGACCTATTTCCTGCTCTATGGCTCAATGATATATTTATGCAAAGAGTTCAAGAAGATGCTACTTGGACTCTATTTGACCCTTATGAGGTTAGAGAGCTTACAGAGCTTTATGGAGATGAGTTTGAAAAGCGATATTTGGAGTTGGAGAGAGGAAGTAATGATAATATCGCACGAGAGGTTATATCTGCAAAAGGACTTTGGAAAGAGATTCTAAGAAGCTACTTTGAGACAGGTAATCCATTTTTGACATTTAAAGACTCTGCTAATAGAGCCAATCCCAATAAACATAGTGGGATTATACGCAGTAGTAACCTTTGTACCGAAATTTTTCAAAATACATCCCCAAATTACTACAAAATAAAAGTAACCTATAACGATAAAAGCATAGATATTTTTGAAGAGGAGAAATTAGTTACTGTAGATAATGGTATGACAAAACCTGCCAAAAAGATAACGGCTTTGGATTCTATAGAGGGAAAACAGGTTTGGATGGTTGATAAGGATATGGTAGATGGTGATACAGCTGTTTGTAATCTAGCATCTATAAATCTATCAAAAGTAAATAAGGCAGAGGATTTAGAGAGAGTTGTACCAATTGCTATTAGGATGCTTGATAATGTAATTAACCTTAACTTTTATCCATTGGCAAAGGTCAAAAAGACAAATGAGAAGAGTAGAGCTATTGGACTTGGAGTAATGGGTGAAGCTCAAATGTTAGCAGAGAATAAGATAGAGTGGGGTTCAGATAAACATCTACGAAAAGTTGATGAGGTAATGGAGTCTGTTAGCTACTATGCTATCAAATCATCAAGTGATTTGGCTGTAGAAAAAGGCATCTATCCAACATTTGAAGGCTCAGAGTGGAGCCGAGGTATTTTCCCTATTGATAATGCAAACCAAGAGGCTTGTAAACTAATAGAGAGAGAATCATATACTCATGATTGGGAGGAGTTAAGAGCCAAAGTCAAAAGAGATGGTATCAGAAACGGTTATCTTATGGCAGTAGCTCCAACCTCTTCTATCTCTATCCTCACAGGAACAACCCAAGCGATAGAGCCAGTATACAAGAGAAAATGGTTTGAAGAGAATCTATCAGGTATGATTCCTGTAGTAGTTCCAAATCTCTCACCCGATACATGGGAGTACTACACCCCAAGCTATGATTTAAATCAAAATATATTAGTAAAAGCAGGGGCAATTCGTCAAAAGTGGATAGACCAAGGACAATCGCTCAATATCTTTCTATCACTTAATAAAGCTAGTGGTAGGTATCTAAACGAGATATATATGAATGCTTGGAAGTATGGTCTAAAATCAACCTACTATCTACGAAGTCAATCTCCTGAAGCTACCAATGATGTGGAGGATAGAAGTCAGGAGTGTGTAGGGTGTCAATAGAGACCTATAAGATAATCTATCTTATATAATAACCTCAAACTAAAAAGCCTTTTTTCAAAAGTCCCTTATCTACTACTTCATGATGAGAGGCTTTTAGAGGTAGTGACTCTCTATACTCTATCACAGAGGGTATCATATAGGTCGCTAGATGTTTTTTTAGCTCAAAGAGTATCTCATTTTGTGGAATCTTGATTGTAGCAGAGTAGACTAGAGCTATCTCCTCCTCTATCTCCTCATTTGGAATACCAAAAACAGCACACTGTTTAATCTCTGTAAAATTATGATAAACCACATCCTCTATCTCTTTTGGAGAGACTCTATATCCATTTGTCTTTATCATATCATCTTTTCTATCTACAAAATAGATATACCCCTCCTCATCTCTATAGACAAAATCACCTGTGGCTATTACTATCTCATTTGGATTCTCTATCTCTATAATTTTTGATAAAATAGAGATACTCTTAAATCTCTTCTCTGTCTCCTTTGGACTATTCCAATACCCTTTGTAGATACAGCAACCTCTATGGATAAGCTCTCCTACCTCACCTACTCCACACTCCTCTTGCTTCTCATTGATAATATAGACTTCGACTTCAGGAATAGCTTTTCCTATAGAGGTTGGACGAATATGAATCTGTGATGGGTCGAGATAGGTAGAACGAAGAGCCTCTGTCAACCCATGCATAGAGTAGAATCGTGCAGGTTTAAAGTAATCATCCACCTTTTTAACCATAGTCGGCGTAATATTTCCACCAGAAGAGGTAATCACTCTAACATGGTCAAGCTGTTTTGAGAGTGGTAATCTATGTGGGTCTTCATCAAACATCTTACCAATATGTACAGGCATCATTGCCAAAACTGTTATCTCATCTCTCAAAAGATGAGCAAAAAAATCACTTGGCAAGATAAATTTGTGCAGAGCCAATGTAGCTTGATTATATAGTGTACAAAATATCTGATTTAGCCCATAGTCCAAATTGAATGATAGTAGTCCCGATATAGTGTCACTACTTTGTAACTGTAAATAGTCTGAAACCACTCTAGCACCATCTATTAGATTTTGATGACCTATTACAATACCCTTTTGAGAACCATCTGAACCAAAACTATATGTGATAACAGCAGAGCTACTATTGTCTATTTTATGCTCATATCTAGTATTGAAACATTTATAAATCTCCTTAAAAGAGACAAGTTCATCTCTAAGTGGCTCAAAAGTAATAACTCTACCCTCAAACTCCATCTGCTCTATATTTTTAATCTTGGTTCTATCTGTAATGATAGTATCTATAGAGGCATCTTTTACAATAGACTCCACCTGTTCGGGTTTTAAAAACCTAGTAATAGGTACTATCACATACTCCGTAGATAATAGTGCCAAAATAGCTATAACCTGCTCTAAACTCTTGTTGGAGTAGATACCAACTCTACTACCCTCTCCTAACTCCAACTGTCTAAAGTAGTTCGCTAGTTGATTTACTTTTATAAATAGTTCACTATATGTATATCTCGTTTCATTCTCAATTAATGCTATCTTGTGGGGATTTTGCTGATTTGCTATCTCTAGTAGTTCTCTTATACTATTAAACGACATCTCTATTCCTTTTTTATAGGTTTAGGTGATGAAAATAGACTCTTTAGCCATTCTAATAATCTCTGCTTAATTACATTCATCATCCAAAGTCATAATTATAGCTATGTTTCTCTCATCTTTACTTGTGAAGCATCTAAAATATTTTTGATAATACAAAAGCTCTTATTAACCACAAGTACTTATATATAAAAACTAGATAATCTAACTCCTACAATCTATATACCGTTCCATAAAACTTACTCAAACATATCCATAGCTAAGTTTTAAAACTTAAGCTACAAATAGAGCCTAATGTTTACTTCCTGCTTCAATGATACTGGTTAAATTTAGAAGTCCAGCCTCTAAATTCATTGCCGTTATCTCCACAGGCGTTACTTTGGGGTGAACTCCCCCTAGTTGATTATGTAAATTGATAGAGGCATTTAAATCTCTATCAATTTCTAATTTACACTCATCACAATAATATGTTCTATCTGATAGTGTCAAATCTTTTTTCTGATTTCCACAACTACAACAAGTTTTAGAAGATGCAAACCATCTATCATTGATAAAAAGCTTATTTCCTTTCTGTTTGGACTTGTATTCTAGTTGTCTTTTTAGCTCATAAAAGCCTAAATCTTGGATACTTCTAGCTAATTTATGGTTACTCATCATCCCTTTGACATTTAAATCTTCAATAGAGATATATTTGAAGTTATCAGTTATATAAGTTGTAAATTTATGAAGAGTATCTCTTCTAATATTGGCTATTTTTTTATGAAGTTTTGCTATTTTGAGTTTAAATTTTTTGTAATTGTTTGATTGTGAGGTTGTGTCGCCTTTTTTTCTACTATGCTGTTTTCTTGAAAGTTGTCTGCTTAACTTTTTTAGTTTTCTAAGCAGTTTTTTAAGAGGTCGTGGACTCTCAATATAAGAGCCATCACTTAAAACTGCCAATTTTTTTATCCCTAAGTCTATTCCAACACTTGCTTGGTTTTTGCAAGGTAAATAACTCATAGATGGCTTAATTGCAAATGAGATAAACCATCTATCAGCTATTCTACTAACAGTTGCATTTAAGATTTTTCCCTGAAATCTTATATCTTCTCTTAGTCTTACCCAACCTAAATTTGGGATTTTTACCTTTTGTCTCTCTATTTTGATTTGGTCTCCTCCCATATAGAAGCTATCTTTGCTTTTACCTTTTTTCTTGAATTTTGGTTTCCCTCCAATCTTTTTGAAAAATCTTTTATACGCCTCCTGAAGTTGAATAAATGGTTGTTGTACTGCATACTTTGTAACATTATAGACAAAAGGAAATAGTTCTTTTTTAATAGCATTGAACTCTTTTTTTAGACTCATACCTGATGGATTTAAACCATCAATATACTGCTGTTGCCAATTTGAAAGCCCCCAATTCCAAGCCAACCTTGCCACTCCACATGCCTGTTTAAAATATGTTATTTGATGATTATTTGGTTTTAATTCAATCTTGTGAGCAATCATTTGCAACTTCTTTGATTTTTTCTATCAATTTTTGATTTTTTCTACTTCTTGAACCGTATAATCTTGCAGAAAAAACAGTTATTATCTCTAAAACATCTTTTGCTAAATTTTCTTCAAATGAAGCATCTTCTCCTCGATTTATAATAATAACTTCTACATTTTTAGCTTCACAAATTGAAAATATCAATTCAGCTCCAAATCTCAATAGTCTATCTTTGTGAGTCAAAATAAGTCGTTTAACTTTATTTCTAATAATTAAATCTATTAGATGTTGTAGACTTTTTTTATTATAGTTTATTCCACTTCCTAAATCACTTATAAGCTCAAAATCCCAACCATTTGATGCACAATAGAGTTCTAAAACCTGTTTTTGTCTATCTAAATCCTCTTTTTGCCCATGAGAAGATACTCTCGCATAGGCAATAGTCTTTCTATCTTTTTGATTAAAAAGTTTCATATTTGGTCGAAGTGAAGAGAGTCTATATCTTCTCTGATTTCCTTTTGTTCTCTCATCAGGAATAAGTTTTTTCTCTCTTTCCCATCTTCTTAGTGTTGATTCTGATACTCCTAAGAGTTTACCTGCTTCTTTTATTGATAATAATTTATCCATTTGAGCGTATTATAGCTAGGTTTAGATAATTATTTGATTAACTGTATTAACCCTCCAAAAAAGAGGAGTATCTGTAGGTGTTATTTAGTAAAAAACTACTCTATTAATGTAGGAGCAGATACAAACTGATACCCCTCTGCTTCCAATCCATCTATAATCTCGGGTAGATATTGGTCTCTTAGGTATGGATGATAGAAGAAACTAGCTACTCCATCTCTAACTACTTTTAATTTTTTTGAAAACCTTATAATATCACTTGGGAAAATTGCTCTATAACCCTCATTTGGTTCATTCTCTATATTGTGGATATTTTCAGGGATGATTTTATATCCATATAAATCTTTTTCTATTACATATGGATAAAATTGTCCTATAAACTCACTCTTTTTCTCTGTATCATTGCTATCTTCATTTGGATAGTATAACATTCTAGCATACTGCACAGGGTATATATTTTTGATAGCTCTATAGTGTTTTGCTCCTGCCATATAGTGAGGTGCTTCCCAACAAAAAGCATCTATATCTAACTCTGCTAAGATACTTTTTCCACTATTTATTCTATCTCTTGCCCATGTAGGTGAATCATTCATAATAGGGTGTAGATAGAGATATGGTTGGTTTGGGTCAACTTCTACTACTCTCATAAACTCAAAATCATCTCCACTTAGACCATTATATGGGTTTCTTATCTCTGATTCATTCATATCATCTGTACTAAACTGATGTGTTGTTCCATGTTGGACAATAGTTATTCTACCCTGATTGTATAGCTCTTTTAGTCTATTTCCTATGGATGAATCAGATAAACTTACCGTTGTAGAGACTCCATCATTCTCTATCCCTAGAGGGTCTTTGTATAGAGGTATAGTAGCTACAGAAAAGGGGATATTTTTATCATTCATATAGTTGGCTATGACATTCAAATCACTCATCTCTGTTCTAGCATCAACATCTTCTAGTCTCATGATAGCTTTGTGGGACTCTGCATGGTCTATCCCCAATATATCATGAAGCAAATCAGAAAATGCCAAATATCTATCCTCTTCTGACATATAGGTAAATGGAATATCCCCTACATACCAAAAGTTATCATTACCTCTAGTGATATAGGGTTTAGTAGGTGTCTCTGACCCTGATGTCAAAGTTGAATAGGCTGTTGCAACTATATCAGTCTTATTTTCATCTACAATCTCCAATATACCTAACTCCTCTTCACACGCATATCTATTGTCTCCCTCATCTTCACACGCAGATATATCAGCCCCTGGTGTAGCAAAAGGGATAACTCCTTTGAAGAGTTCTGTATCTTTATACTCTACTCTATTATAATGAGCATCCCAAGAAGTTCCATAGAAATGAAAACCATAAGTATCTGCAAAGCTTGTATCGTTGAGATAGTTATCCATCCAAAACTCCTCTAGCGTATAGAGATTGTAGTTCATCCATGCAATAGGGTGATTATAGTAGGCAATATCTCTAAAAAAATTCTCATAAGCCTCTCTCTGTGATGACTCTACAGGATAGTAACTCAACACATCATAGGTACTACCTATATAAAATATAGCCATTTTTTTATTCATATCATTGGCTAGATACTCATCTGCTGGTTTAGAGATAACGCTTAAGTCTTTGAAGTGTCCAAGTAGATTTTCCAAAAGCATAGCATACTCTTTGCCAACCTCTCCATAGTCTCCTGCTCTGTCATAGAGAATTAGAGCCTCTTTTGGTCTATTTGGATTTGCTACTAGCTCTATATTATCAACTCTAATGCTCCCTCTAACCAAAAAAGCATTTATAGAGATAATCTCATTATCAGACTCAAACTCTGCTAAATCAGCATCCAAATCTCTACTATACTCTCTCCATTGACCATTTTGTGTACCTACTCCTAGCCCATGATGAATATAGATAGAGGTTTCACCCTTGCCATAATTGGCATCACCATCTGTATAGTAGAGGTATCTATCACCTTTGAGAGTTTTAACTAAAATATAGATAGTATAATTCTCACTACTCTTCATTCTAAATTTCAGTATGCTCTCTTTGGTATTACGCCATGAGTAAATATCAGTAAATGAACCCAAAATATATCCATTTGACTCTCCTGTACCATTCAAATCAATAACTGTACTATTTATATCAGTATCGTATAGAGCTGTAATAGTTGCTCCCTCGGGTACATTATCATAGATACTCCAACTCTCTGTAGTGTTGTCTTCTGCATCTTCATAGAGAGTGGCATAAGAGAGGTTATTCAAAAGAATAACTGCAAATATTAAGTAGATTATTCTATTTAACATAATTTTTCCTTTTTTTGGGAAGTTTAACATATTTATTATTAACAGTATTAGTTTTTTTATGTTTTTTATTAATAATACTCTAGTTGAATGATAAAAACTAATAGGAGTTAATTTATAAAAAAATAGAATTATTGTCATAAATTTTATGGAACTTAAAGTAAATTTTTTTATAAATTTAAATATAATAAGGCAAAAAGGATAGGCATGACCGTTACACTCAATATTCAAAATAAACAGCTATCAAATAAGATATTATGGCTTTTAGAACATTTCAAAGATGATGGTTTGGAGATTATTACAGATACTCAAAAAGAGGTGTCAACAAAAGAGAAACCAAAAGGTAAATTTTCTAAATTTGCAGGAATGTGGAAAGATAGAGATATAACTCAAAAGTCAATTAAAGAACAGGCTTGGAGATGATAGTTTTAGATACAAATGTATTGATTGATATTTTAAATGATAATCAATTAACTATTGAAAAGATACAATCTCTTGATACTTCACTAGCTATCTCTTCGATTACAGTTATGGAACTTCTATATGGAGTATTAAATAAAAGTGAAATTGAAAAACTCGAAAATTTTTTTACTCTTTTTAAAATTATTGATATAAATGAGGATATATCTAAACAGTCTATAGCTCTTATTAAAACCTATGCTAAAAATCACAAATTGGATGCCCCTAGTAGTTTTATCGCCGCTACAGCTTTAACTTTAAATGTTCCTCTCTTTACATCTAAACTCAAAAATTTTCAATTTATCAATGGGCTGATATTTCAGTTGGCTTAGTCTGTCAATTAATCCACCCTAAATTTGTAGGGTGGTGCTTTTCAGCCCACCTTTTACGCAATCAAATATCTTTTTAGTGGGCATAAATGTACCACCCTATAACTCTAAAGTGTTAACTACTTCTAAGAGATTATGAAACATACAAAAAAAACTATTCGTTATTAACTATTCACTCGCAAAAGGAGACAGATTTTATAAGTCTTGAATCTTTTGTGTCAGACAAACTGCTAAACTAAGTAGCTTCAAGCTACTTAAATCTCTTCCTAAAATATATATCAATACTTTGTGATGGTATCTCTTTTTGGTGTTGCCCTACTCTAATTTTGATATTTTTACTAGCATCATGCTCCAAGATAAAACTGTTTCCCTGTTTTGAGCTTTCGATTAAAAACATGTTTTTCTTGGAGATTTTTTTGCCTGTCTCTATTGCAAATCCCTCTCCTGTTCCGTCATCTTTGATAAATACTCTATCCAAATCAAACTCATAAGCCAAATCTCTTGCTGCTTGATTCAGGATAAAAAGTTCTGCTTCTCTGCCCAATGAGCCTTCGCCATCTCCTATTTGAGTTGCAGATACACCTAGAAGTAGATAGGACATAATATCTTTTTTTGGCATAGGTGGCTCAGAGCTAAACTCCAATTTTGGACGATTTGCATTTCCACCTATGCCTATATGAATAAGAACTTGTGGCAACTCATACTCTACATTTATATCTAATAGAGGATTTATATCTTTATCTCCTCTAAAGACAATATTGGAATCTTTGACCAAAAATCTTTTTGGTACTTGGTCAACTCGTCCATTTATATCTCTTATTTTACCCAATATCCCTAGTTGTCTACCCAATAGTTTTTTTGCTCTTAGGTCAATATCAAATACCAACTCAATATCAGGAGTTCTATATTTTGCCTGTGGTACTTTTAGTTTTATATCAATAGCAGTATGCTCTAAAAATAGGTCTTTCTCTACCTCTTTTTTATTTTTACTCTTTTTGTCTACAATAACTACATCAGGGTCATAATCAGCATCTAAAAATTTTGCCTCATAAAAAAGTCTCATTTTTCTTATATCAATAAGACCTGTTATAGTCTTATCTAATCCTCTCTGTTTATAATCAATATCACAATTTAAATACATACTTCCATAATCAGGATGTCCTATAGGTAGTTTATCTATCTTTATCTTTGCATCCATATGCTCCTGTGTACCTTCACCTTTTACCAAGATATTTGGATGTATATCTAATAAAACAGAGCGTTTTTCACCCAAATATATCTTTCCTGCTTGGTTTAGATAAATCTCTTTGTTCAACTTCTCATCCTTAAATCCTGTGGTTTTTAAATTTAATCTATTTATAGTCAAAAGCTCTCTATTATAGTGAGCATCAAAACCTAGAGACTCAATATCAAATCCATTTAGTTCAAATCTTGGGGACTCTACCTTTGCCCAAATCTCCTCGCCTTTAAGCTTTACATCTGTTTTCAAAGAACCATCTATATTAAATCTTTTAAACTCATAGAGTTTAGTTAACTCTATCTGTAGTTGTTTTAGAGAGTCTATAGATAGGGTAGCTTCTATATTTTTCTCTTTTATATTCCCCTCTACTTTGGTTGATAGATGCTCTGTTTTTATAGTTCCATACAACCCTGAATCATCATTTTTTATATCAATTTTGGCTTGAAATTTTTTGTTTGAGTCTATATTTCCTCTAATCTTGAAATGCTCTTTTGAGATTGTTGCTGAACCTTTTAGATTTAATCTAATAAATTTAGACTCTAGCTCTTTTGGTAACTCAACTATCTTGTATAGATAGAGATTACGGGTTTTTATATCAAATGAGAAGTGGTCATGATTTGGGGTAGTTGCTAAAAGGTTAATTCTTTTTGAAGTTACTTTTACCAAAGCACCTGATGAGCTATTTTTTACCTTTAATTTCATAGGCATAATAGGATTTAAATTAACACCAAATGAGTTAAATTTTTTTATGTCTAAATTAGTATCAATATTTAGTTTTTTGGGATTGGTGTAGTTCCCACTAAATTTACTATCTAGGTTAAATCCAATCTCTTTGGAGCTATTTTTTACCTTTAGACTACCGTCTATTGTACTATTTTTCAAATCAAGGGTAATAGGTGTACTGTGGATAACTACCTTTGATAATTTATGATTCCTTGTAAAATCTGCTCCTCCATCAACCTTAACTGTTACCTTTTTGATACCACCATGGAGTTCAACTTTGAGTTTTGGTGAGTCTTGGATAACTATCTTATCAGCTTCCAAGAAGTGATTTAGATATTGAGCATTGGCTTTTATATCTATCTTGCCTTTATATTTTAGGGTATTTGTTAGATTATTAAAATTTAGAGTAGCTCTATCTCTGATATGTCCACTACCTCCTGTAGAGTCAAAATCTGTAGTAACATCAACTGTTGTATCACCTCCTAGAGGGTCGGTTTTCCCTGTTAAAAGAAGTGATTTTATCTCTAAATCTATATCTTCTCTTTTAATTTTTAGACCCTGAAAATCTACTTTGAACTTAGTATCTTTTAGTGTACCATCTGCTTTGATATTTATATCAGCGACACGCCTTATAGAGAGATTTTTATCAGGGATTTTAGACTCTATAAACTCTTTTTTGGGAGTTATTTTTGCCAATAGATTGAACTTTAGAGTATTATTCAAATCATCCAAATCTAACTTAGTATCACCGTCTACTTTTATCAATGCTACATTGGAGTCTATAGTTGTTTTTACATCTGCATCTACTCTTTTATCTATTACACTATACTCTCCAGTAGAGAAAAGCTTATTGCTCTTTAGAGTATATTTATTCTGTTTTAGATTTATCTGTTTGAGTGTGAGATTGTATTTTAGCTTTTTCATGCTACCTGAACTCTTTAATTTTAGGATAGGAGAGTCATAAAAGGTTATATTTTGGTCTGCTAAAATCTCTGTTAGAAATCTCTGCTTTGGATTGATTGTGGTCTCTATCTTGTAATTTAGAGTATTATTCAAATCGTCCAAATCCAACTTGGCACTACCATTTAGTTTTAGAGAGGCTATATTAGATTTTATATCTGTTTTTATATCTCTGAGGAGAACTGTTTTATCTATGACACTGTAGTCTCCATCAAACAAAACCTCATCACTCTTTAGGGTATACTTATTCTGTTTTAGATTTATCCTTTTTAATATGAGATTATATTTTAGCTTTTTCATACTACCAGAACTTTTGAGTTTGAGAGTAGGAGAGTCATAAAAAGTCATATTTTGGTCAGCCAAAAGCTGTGTAAGAAAACTCTGCTTTGGATTGATTGTAGTATCTAGCTTATAATTTAGAGTATTATTTAAATCATCCAAATTTAGTTTGGCTTCTCCATCTAGTTTGATATATGCCATACTCCCTTTTAGCTTCGTTTTGAGCGTAGCTTCAATATCTTTTTTAGGAATATTATAGTTACCAAAAAGTATAAGCTTTTCACTATCTACTTGGTACTTATTCTGCTTTACTCCTAATCTATGTATATTTAGATGATACTTGACCTTTTCCATATCTCCACTAGCTTTTATAGTCAAAATAGGATTGTTAAGGAGAGTGACATTGTTATCAGCAACAAAAGGGTTAACAAAATCTCTATTTGGCTCAACCTCTGCGATAAATTTTACAAAATCATTTTTGATAGAGCCATCTAGTTTGAGTTGAGTAACATTAGAATCAAGCATCAATTTAATATCACCTCTATGCTCATCTTTCATATCTGTTGTTAAGTCTCTAATCTCCAATCTTGCACTATTGACTCGATATTTATCATATATAATATTTTTGAGACTAATATCTGCTTGGTTTAAAACTATCCTATCAAAAGGTAGAGTAGTGTTACCATCACTACTATTGCTACTATTACTATCAATAAGTGAGGCTAGATACTCCCTATCTATCTCTATATCCTCCATTTTTATATGGTCTATATAGAGTACTCTATCCTCCAATTTTCCCCAATCAACTTTTAAGTTAATCTCTTTGACTCGGATTTTATCTCGATAGTTAACATCTTTGAGCTTAATCCCCGATAGCAACCCACCCTCTATAGAGCTATATCTAACCCCCTGCTCTTTTAACTGATTATCTGCCAAGGTTAATGCTACAGATGGAGACTCTATCAAAAAAATCAGGAATAGAGACAAAAAGAGAACAAAAAGAATCAACCAACGAACTATTGAATAAAAGAATATAATTACCCTTTTCATCAAAACACCTGTCCTATTCCTAGATGCAGTGCAAAGTCTCCATCCTCTTGGAATCCAATATCAAATCTCAAAGGACCAATAATAGATAGATAACGCATACCTACACCATAACTTCTATACCAATCATCATTAAACTTATCTACCTCTTGTGAAATTGTAGCACTATCCATAAAGCCAACTACTGAAAAGTTTTCGCTTAGATAGTATCTCCCCTCCAAAGAGGTATCAATAAGCCCTACCCCACCAATAGCATCACCCTCATAGTGAATACCCAAATCTCTATACTCATACCCTCTATTACTCATAGCTCCCCCAGCAAAAAAATGTTTGAACACAGGTGTCTCTTGACTAAGTCTCCCATACTTAACCTTGATAGCAAATACCATTGGGTCTACCTCTTTTATATATCTACCCTCTAGTAGTAGTTTGAGATAATCTATCTCTGATGCCAATGGTTTCATAGCCTTTTCAAGATAAATAGAAGTATAGTAACCATTTTTTGCATCCATTACAGAGTCTCTCTCATCAATCACCAATCTATAAAAGAGAGAGTTAATAAGATAACTACCATCAAGTATCATTCCATTATCTGAGCGTATATCATTATACTCCAACTGAAAACCAAAAAAGTGTTCAAGATTTATAAACTTTTTTCCAAAAGTAGCTTTCTCCATAGTAAGCCCCTCCTCATACCCCTCATATTTCCAATTTTGATAACTAAACTCATTTCTGAAATTAAACTCATTTATAAGTGGTCGAATAACTTTTGGGTCATAAAATCCTGTATAGAACCTATACCCCTTTTCAGCAACCTTTGCTCCTGCTTTGAACTCACGCAGATTCCCAAAAAAATTATGGTCTATATACTCAGCTCCTCCTCTTGCACCCTCATCTGTATCATATCCCAACATAGAAGAGAACTCCTTGGTCTCACCCTCTTGGAGAGTGATATTTATAGGAGCTATTTTTGAACTTTGATTAAAATCAGCCTCCATCTTTATCTTATCAAACACCCCTAATTTATAGATATTATCATAACTCTCTTCTACTTTTGATATGTCATATAATTCATCCTCTCTATAGACAATCTGCTCAGTTATCAACGCATCATCCATCTTGGAGCTATTGTTAACATCTGTTTTCCCAAAATAATACTTTGTACCTTTATCAATAGAAATCTCAATATCAACTTGATATGGATTATCTGTACTAACAAAAGCTTTGGCACTCATTTTGTAAGTAGGGTAACCATTCTCCTCCAAATATCTTGTAATCTTTTTTTTGGTCTCTGTAAAATCCTTTGTTCGAAATCTTTTACCTTTTTTAAATAGAGCAAATCTCTTAAATTCACTATCCATTTTTATAGATTTTACCTTTATTGCTTTGCCTTTTTCAATAATCAATATGACAGTATCTTCATAAGTTTTTTGATTTATTTTTGCATTATAATATCCCATGCTCTTAGCATAGTTTTCCAGATTCTCTACAAAATCAGGTATCTGTTCACTTTCAAAAGTGGGGTCACTCTTCCAAAACTTATATATAGGTGGATACTCTATATGACAGACTTTTAGTAGTGTACCTCTATCAAACTCTCCACTTACTAAATCAATATCCCCTTGAAACTCTATTTTTGTAAATGTTTTTGCATTTATAAGTAGTGTAAATATTATTAGTATAGTTAAATATCTTTTCATGCTATAGATTTTAGCAGATTACTATTATAATAGTTTTATTTCTTAAAATTTTTCTTTGATAATTTAAAAAAATGATACTTAAAAAATAGTAGTATAAAAAAGAGATGATATAATACCAAATGCAACTATTAGAATACTTCCACGACCGAAACAACAATATCTCAAACTACCATCAACGAAAATACAATATTCCAAATAGTAACAGAGTTCTAATCTATGGCTCTCCTGCATCAGGTAAAAGCTATTTGGCATTAGACTATATAATGAGTATCAATTCTAAAAAGAGCTTATATATAGACTTTAGAGACCCTAAATTTCATTTCAAAGATATAATAGAGGAGGATATAGAGGGTTTTATAGAGGCAAATGGAATAGAGATACTCATCCTTGACCACTATAAACATAACTATTTCCAAAGAGTTCCAAATTCAAAAAAACTAGTTATTATATCTGACTATTTTTATGATTATGGAGATGAATTTCAAAACCTAGAGGTCTCACTACTAGACTATGAGGAGTTTTTTTCATTTCAAAAAAGAGGAACAGAGACTCAGGTTTTTAACCAATTCTTACGCCAAGGGACACTCCCTCAAGTAGCAATAGATACAAAACCAAAAGAGCAACTCTTCTATCTATTTATAGAGAGTCATTTTGACAAATCTGAACAGAAGCTCTTGGGAATACTTGCTCATTTCAATACCTCAACAGTCACTACACACCAACTATATACATATGCAAAAGAGCGTTATAAAATATCCAAAGACCTAATATATAGACAGATAAAAAGGCTAAAAGAGAGGGCTGTTATTAGATTTATCCCCGATGCTATTAACGCAAATACAAAAAAACTGATATTTTTTGATTTTGCACTAGCAAAATATCTAACACTTACACAGAGATTCCCAAAACAGTTTGATACTATGGTAGCTCTATCTCTAATCAAACACAAAGTAGAGTTCCAAGCTTTTGGTATAGTAGGATATTTGACAAATAGTGGACAACTTATTATCCCTGCTCCATTTGAGAGTGAAGAGAGTTCTTGGAAAAAAGCACATAGCAGATTTATAACTTATAAAATAGCTGAGGTAAAAAAGGTCTATATTGTAACCGTAACAGCACAATATAGATTTGAGATAGAGAATATAGAGTTTGAAGCTCTACCCTTCTATGAGTGGGTTGTTATTAATGATGAGAGTTAATATATTAATAATACTCTATCTCTATTTCAGACATTTTAACTGCCTTGTTCATCAACTCTTTTTTTCTGACTTCATCTATTTTATAGGTTGCCATCTATATTGTGGGTCTATAACCTTTATAAATGGTACTCTCTCTGCCACATGACAAGCATTACAGACATGTTTGGTCTTTTTATACTCTTTTGTTATGAGTCTTTCATCCTTTTTCTCTAGTGCCTCTTTCATACTTTTATATTGGGTATCTAAGAACATAGATTGGCTATTAGCTTTTCGTGCAGGTCGTCTGATAATTCCATTCTCTATAGATTTCTTGATTTTATCCCATTGATAGTTTGCTAGAGGGTAATTTTTATCTTTGATAGCGAAATAGAGGCTGTTAAATCTATATCCAACCTCAACCATTGCAAGGTCAAAACCTCTTAGTTGTCTCTCTACTTTTGCAAACTGCTCTTGGGTGCTATTGGTCTCTGTGAGCCAATTAGAGCTTGTTGAGTAACTATTTTGGGCTACAGTATAGTTTAAAAGTAGTGTCAATATGAAAATGAGTCTCATCTGTTTTAATCCTAAGTGTTATTTTTGCAATTATAACCAAAAAGTATCTCAAAACTAATAATTTTTAATTATAATTATTATAATTAAAAATAGAATTGGATGTATCAAAATGAGAGAAAAACTACTAATTAGCGCATGCTTTGTTGGAGAAAATGTCAAATATAATGGGAAAAACAACCAAATAGATTTAACTCTTCTAAAACAGAGATATGAGCTAATCCCCTTTTGTCCAGAGGTAGAGGGTGGACTACCAACACCTAGACCTCCTAGTGAAATTATAAGTTATACTCCCTTAAAACTTCTCAATATAGAGGGTAGAGATGTAACGAATGAGTTTGTATTAGGAGCTAAGAAGTGTGTCGATTTGGTAAAAAAACATAATATCAAAAAAGCTCTGCTAAAAGCTAATTCTCCCTCTTGCTCTTCAGCATTTGTCTATGATGGTTCTTTTAGTGGTAAGTTAATTAGAGGAGAGGGGGTTACTACTCTATTTTTGAAAGATATTGGAGTTGAAGTAATAGATATTAATAAAGTAGCTACAGAAAAAATAACCCTAAATAGATAGAAGAATTCTATAACAAACAGAGGATTTATAATCCAAATAATAACTTATCTCCTGTAACATTTTAGAAAAAAATGTTACTTAATAAGCTAGTTTCCTAGGGAATTATTTTTTTGTATGTTATATCACTATTTTTTTATCTCAGAGACAATTACACCTCTAAACTCATGCTCTTTGAAACCTGTGGCTAAATCATTTGGATATTCTCTGTTGATAATTTCTCTCATCTTTGTAGGCATTTTAGTCTCATCACCATGACATGCAAGACAAGGCTTATGTGTAGGAAGTGCTTTGTAGACTCTAAAATTATCTCCCATATCAACAACCAATGGTTTACTCAAATTGCCATCTGCAATCATATCATTCATAACAACTAAATCTGTCGCATCTGGTTTATTATCTGGATTTCTATACTTGATAGCCGTTCTTCTGATTTTTGAACCCTCTGGAAGAGTCTTGTTATAGTTTGCTCCCATATCATGAGCCGAAGTAGAACACATAACTGTTCCATCTACACCTGTTTTATCTTTTTTGAGTGAATCCATCAGTAGTGGTTTGACACTATCTATCATTCCTTTTGCCTGTTTTAACCCTTTTGCTTGGATTTCAGGGTTTTTCACATAGTTTACAGTTACTTTTTGCTCTGTAGCTTTAGCTTTTCCCTTTTTACCAATATAAGTACCTACTTTTTCTCTTTGTTCTTTTGTTAAGATATTTTGAACCTCTATAACACACTGTAGATGACCCTTTGTAAGCTCAGCTTTTCTTTTTGCAATAGCATCTACTAATTCAGACATCTCTTTTGTTATTTTAGTTCTATTACCCTCATTACTCTCCAAAAGTGATAGCAATGATAATTCCATCTTTTTTATCTCTTTACTCTCTTTGAGTATTGCTGGTTGTTTCTCTTTTTTTATAGTCACCAATTTTTCTATCTGCTCCTTTGAGAGACCAAGTGTTGAGCTTTTTGGATGGTGAAGTACCAAACCTAGAGCAAATGGTAGGTTTTTTGGAATTAAAAAGTAATCTTTTGGGAAATTCTCATGTTTATTAAAAATACTAACCTCTCCTGCCATTTTTGCCATTTTGGCTTTCATCTCTTTTTTATCTATTGGAACATTCGCATCTGCCATAAGTGCTGATACCAATCCTAATGCTAATGTTAAGGTGACAATTTTTCTCATTGTTACTCCTGTTTTTTATTTTTATCTCTAATACTAATAAACTAAACTTATACCTAAGTTAATTTTATAACTTTAAATAATAGATAACTTGAGAGTGATTCAGAATATATCTTATTTCAATTTTATTATTTTTAAAATATTATCTATTTTTTTCAATTTTTTTTAAAAATTACACAATCAAAACACAAATTATAAATATAATTTTCCCATGAGAGAGATAGTCTTTTTCTTCCTATTTTTACTATCTCTAACTCATAATACCACACAAAACAGACACCTCTACTAATATTTCTATTTGCCACTCGTCCGATTAGGACAAGTAGAGGATGTATCTCTTTATCTAAGTTCATACCACTCTACCATTAGAAGCAGTAGTCAGGAACCTCCTGTATATCTATAATATTAAGCTCTAGTTTGGATGGTCTCTCTATCTCCTCCAATTTCTCCTTGACCATATATAGAGACTCATCTGCTTTTATAGTTATAGATTTCTCGTCTATAGAGAACTCAAAAGATTCAGCAGCAGAGTTCTCATGTAGAGTTGTTGAGATAGAGTGGATGAAGCTAAGTATCTTAAACTCTTTTTTATTTGGTAACAACTCTCTGTAGACTTTGTATACCTCTTTGTCATATATCTCTTTTCCTCCAAAACGGAGCAGTATTGCAACTAGTATCATCTCTCTATGAGTTATCCCATAATTAAACTCGTGCATAGTTACATAAAACGCATGTTGGTATGATTTGTAGATATTAAAGGTGTAACCTATAGGAGTAAGCTCTGTAGCATATAGCAGAGAGTTGAGATAGGAGCTATCTATATAGTTCTGCCCTTCAAATAGTTTAAAAAGCTTTATAACACTCATTCTGCACTTTTGACTCGCATGTGGTGTATCAAATCTATCTAACATACTAATCATACTAGGATTTACCCCTATTGGAAACCTTGATTCACTTTTTTTTAGAAAATCATTTAGAAAAACACCCTCTCGTACACCCACTCCAGAAGTTATTATCTCTTTTGCACCTATATACTCTAATATCTCTCTAAATATTAGTGTCCCCTCTCGTATAGTATCAAAACGAGCTTTTGGCAGATTGAGATAAGAGAGCATCCGTTTCTCTACAGATAGTATATCAGCGAAATACCCCTCTTGAGTTTTGAGACTATAACTAAAAGCGTGAATCTTATCAATAGGATACTCTCCATTTTTCATAATAGATTTGGACAATGCTCTAGCTGTTCCACCTATGCCGATAGCTTGTGTATGTCTAAATATCTGTGGTAGTTTTTTAAGCTCTTTTGTGATAAATTTTTGAGCATTTTCAATAGGAATATTTTTATCAAAAAAAAGCTCCTTTAGCCGTACTGTACCAATATTTAGAGAGTAGGTATCAACTATTTTTGAATCTATAATGAGTGCCAAATCAGAGGAACCACCACCTATATCTATAGTGATACCATCTGTTATAGGGAGAAGATTGAGAGCGGCTATAGCACCATATCTAGCCTCCTTAGCTCCATCTATAATCTCAATCTTCAATCCAAGCTCATCTCGTATCCACTCTGTGAACTCTACTCCATTAGGTGCATCTCTTAGGGCTGAAGTTGCGACAGATATTACCTTTGTTACAGGATATAACTTTATAGTATTGATAAACTCTTTTAGTGCAAAATAGGCTCGTCTTATCCCTATAGGTTGTAGGTACCCCCCTTTCTCATAAGCACCCTCTCCTATACGAACTTTGGACTTTTTTTCACATATAAGATGAAATCCATACTGACTAGTTTTTTGAAATATAACCAATCTAGCTGAGTTAGAACCTATATCAATAATCGCTGTCGCTTCTAAACTCAAATCTACTACTCCTCTAATTCAAGCTGACTCAATTTAAACTTTAGCTCCTCCACACTCTCTACTACATCTGGGTCTGACTTGATACAGTCAACAGGACATACAGCAATACATTGAGGTTCATCATAGTGTCCTACACACTCTGTACAACGGTCTGTATCAATTATATATATCGGGTCGTTCTCTTCGATAGCGTAGTTTGGACACTCATCTCTACAAGCGTCACACGCTATACAGTCATCAGAAATTTTTAAAGCCATTTTATATACTCACTTAATATTTTTTTGTTTAAAAAAGATTTATATCTTATCAAAGCTTTGAAATAAATTAAATGTTAATACTCATTGTGTAAAAAACGACTAAAAGGAAAACGAATACTAGCAATAGCACCCCTTTCATCCTTGCGATTTTTCAAACTAATCACTACACCAATAGACTCTGCCGCGTTTTGAGCAATAAAAAGTCCAAGACCAGCTCCTTTTGAATCTACAGAACGTTTGAATGGTGCAAAAAAGTCTTGAGTCTCATCTATCCCTTTACCCTCATCTGTAATCTCTATAATAAAATTATCTTTGTCTGTACGAGCAGAGAGAGTTACTAATCCTCCATCTGGAGAGAAACGCAAAGCATTTTGTATAAAATTTTGCAATATCTGCATAAATAGAAGAGGTTGTATATTTACCATAAATCTCTCTGTTTCGAAATTGTATATAAAATTTCTACTTTGAGAATGTGCTAATAACTCATAACCTTCTGCCTTTTGAGCCATAAAACGAATAATATTCATTCTTTTTGGCTCCTCAAACTGTCCACCTTCTGCTCTACCATATTCTAAGATATTGTGAATCATATTATTTAAAGTATCTACAGAATCAATATTTTGCTGTAGAGTCTCTCGGATATTATCATTCTTTTTATATTTCATTAGAGTTATTTGATTTTTTAGTCTCATAACAGCAAGAGGTGTCTTTAGCTCATGGGCTGTTCCTACAAATAGCTCTTTTCTATAGTTAATAGATGTTTTTATTTTAGAAATTAAACTATTAAACGCATCTCCTAACTGTGCAAACTCTATAGGAAGTTCTCCTGTCTTAATAGGCTTAAGAATACTCTCATTCATATTATTAAACTTATAGGTCAATTTTCGTAATGGATGTATAATTTGCATTGATAATTGAGAGGAGTAATATAATATAATAAATACTACAACAATAATTACAGCTAACATAGTCCAATATATATTGGTAAGCAGTTTTTTTTCTTCGGTTATATCTCTTTTGAGTATAACAAATTTTTCTGATACCAAACTCTTTTTGACAAACTCTACATAGATATGATTATCTATCTGTATAGGCTCTTTGATTCCAGTCTCCTGTTTTTCGGAGGTGATTTTGACTTCTGTTTTAAATATCCCATTTAAATATAACAGATTGAAATCTTCAGAAAATGTATCTTGGTCTGAGTAGTTATCTAAAATAACAGTAGCTTCTCTATTTAGTTCATCTTTTATGCTTTTGTGTAAGTATAATGAGAAGTAAAAAGCAATAAATAGTATAACGGCAACAAGTATTGCTGTCATAAAGACAGCAACCTCTAGGAAGAATCCACTCCCTAGGCTCCTTTTGGAAAGCAAAATCTATATCCTCTTCTTCGGACAGTCTCAATGGTTGTAATGTTTAGTGGTTTATCCATCTTCTGTCTTATTTGGTTTATTGCAACCTCGATAACATTAGGTGTGACTAATTCAGGCTCTTCCCAAATAGCATCAAGCAATTGCTCTTTTGATACGATTTGGTCTTTGTGCATCGCTAAGTGTGTTAGAACTTCAAATGGTTTACCTTTTAGTTCTATCTCTTCACCATCATAGATAATTCTCTCCTCTTCAGGATTGATTATTAGATTATCCACCTCTATGATATTTGAACCACCAAAACGAAGTTTTGCCTCAATTCGTGTTGTCAGTACCTCAAAATCAAATGGTTTTCTAATAAAATCATCTGCTCCAGCTCGAAGAGCTTCTATCTCACTCTCTCTATCATCTCTTGCTGAAAGAATTATAACAGATGTTTTTGGAGATCTCTCTTTTAACTTAACAATAATATCAATTCCATTACCATCTGGTAACATCCAATCAAGCAGTACTAAGTCGTAGTTTCTAATTCCTAGGAAATATTCACCATCTTTGATATTTGATGCTACATCGTTTTGGAAACCAAACTCTTTTAGTCCATCAGATAGTGTCTTGCTTAATGTTACTTCGTCTTCTATAATTAATATTCTCATTTTATTTAAAACTCCTAGTTTAATATGTTTTTAATATTATAACACAAAAATATTATAGTTTAAAGTTTTTTTAAATATAAATCGTTAAAATTTGGATAATTTACAATTATTTTATATTTTTTACTGTTTTTCGTAGTTAAAACAGCCCCTTTGAAAGAGCTACCGAGGCATTTGGTATAATATCTGGCTTGGAGATTTTAAGATATAGCGAAGATATTTGAGGGAAATCCTTAATTAGCCTAGCTTCTATCTCATTTATCGCATCCTCTAATAGTCTATATTTTCTATTTTTTAGGAGATTTTCTATAAGATTTATGACAATAGTATAGTCAATAAACTGCTCTTCTGTATAATTATAGTTAATTTTTGTCTCAACTATAACTTTCTGTTTAGAAGTACGCTCAAAATCTAAGATGCCAATGATTACATTGACGGTTAACTCCTCTATATGTATAGTCATCTTATCTATACAACCCTAGTCTCTTCTTTTTTAAAGAGTCTTATTATATTTGGGATATGTTTATAGAAAATAATAAAAGCAATAATCCAAATAGGAGCATGAGCATGAATAGATGGCATATCAGGATGGATTATATAGGATGAGATAAGTAGTGCAGTTAGACCTATAAGAGATGATAGTGAAGAGATTTTGAGAACTTTTCCTGCAACAAACCATACTCCTATAGCAATAAGTGATTCAATAGGTATCATAACTAACAATACTCCAAACCCAGTAGCAACCCCTTTGCCCCCTTCAAATCCCAAAAAAGGGCTAAAACAGTGTCCCATAACAGAGAGTACGGCTATTGTCCACAAAACACTACTATCTGCACCCAAAGTCATTGCAACAAGTATAACTATCATACCTTTTGTAGCATCTAATGCAAAAGTAGCTATTGTTAGTTTTGTAGCTAAGTGTGGTGCTTTCTCTTTGACAACTCTAAGTACATTAGTAGCACCGATATTTCCACTACCCTCTTGTCGTACATCAACATTAGCAAAAACTTTTGCCAAGATAAATCCAAATGGTACTGCTGATAGAAGATAAGCACTTAGATAAAGTGTTATATTTAAGTCCATAGATATTCTCCATTTTTTATCGCAATTTTAACCAAAAATATACTAAACGAACTTGTCATTGATAATATTATTAAAAATTTGATAAATTCTCTCTCTTTTTTGTAAGAACAAATAGCATAGTCTTCCATATAATTTCTAACTCCAAGAGAATATTCCAATTTTTTATATAGTATAAATCATACATTAACTTCTCTTTTGCATCAAGTTTTCCCGAACCATACTGATATTTAATCTGTGCAAGACCTGTAATCCCTGGTTTTACTATATGGCGTTGATTATAGTAAGGAATAAATTTTTCAAACTCATGCGTCCATATTTTTCTCTCTGGTCTAGGACCTACAAAGTGCATCTCCCCCTTTAGCACGTTCCACAGCTGAATAAGTTCATCTATCTTCGTTCTCCTTAGTGTCTCTCCCCAAGGAAATGCTCGTGGGTCATTATCTGTTGCAAACTTTGCACCATCCTTCTCTGCATCCAAGTGCATAGAGCGAAGCTTGATACAGGTAAACTCACACTCCCCTAAACCTACTCTCTTTTGTCTAAAAAATAGTGTACCAGGAGACTCTCTTAGAATTCTATAAGCAGAGTAGATAGTAGCCAATAGAGTAGGAATAAAAAGTATAATAATAGCAATATAGTCAACAGCTCTCTTTTGTATCTTTTGAAATTTTGTATAGGAGTGAATATCATCTAAAAAGGCGATATTAAATGACTCATCAACAATCAGACACTTATGCAGATACTTCTCCATAAAATGCTCTATTGTCATGTACCTAATACCTTTAATTTCTAGCTGTGTTAAATAGGTTAGAAGTTTAGGAGGTAGTGGGGCTTTTGTATTTAAAACAATTAGTCTGCTATTCGCAGTTTTTAAAATTCTTTCAATTTTAACAGTACACTCTTCTGCTGGAAGGGTTATATAACTTATATGGTTGATAGTACTAAATCTCTTTTTGACTCTATCTCTCTCTACTTTGCTAAAGCTATATCTGTCACCTAAAATTATCATATAAAGACTTTAAATTTTATTATTTATACTATTTTACATTAAGTTTACTATAATTGTGATGATAAACTAAACATTAATAGCTCTTAGGCTATAATTTTCGCTATTATTTAAATGAAGGCTAACAGATGATAACAACTCGTTTTGCACCATCACCAACAGGATATTTACATATTGGAGGGCTAAGAACAGCCCTCTTCTCATGGCTTTGGGCTAGAAAGAATTCAGGGAAGTTTCTTCTGCGTATAGAAGATACAGACCTATCTCGAAACTCAGATGAAGCACTCAATGCTATACTAAAAGCTTTTGATTGGGTAGGAATGAGCTATGACGGTGAAGCGATTTATCAATCTAAACGATTTGATATTTACAAAAAATATATTGACCAACTATTAGATGAAGGAAAAGCCTACAAGTGCTATATGACAAAAGAGGAGTTAACCACTCTAAGAGAAGAGCAGATGGCAAGAGGTGAGAGGACTAGATATGATGGTAGATACAGAGATTTCAAAGGAACTCCACCAGAGGGTATAGAACCAGTAATCCGTATCAAAGCTCCACAAGAGGGAGATATAATATTCAATGATGGAATAAAGGGTCAAATTACAATAGCCTCAAGCGAAGTTGATGATTTTGTTATCGCTAGAGCAGGAGGTGTTCCAACCTATAACTTTGTTGTGGCGATTGATGATGCACTCATGAACCTAACTGATGTAATTCGAGGAGATGACCATCTATATAACACACCTAAACAGATAGTTGTATATGAGGCTCTAGGGTTCAATATTCCAAACTTCTACCATGTAGCTATGATAAACAACGAACGGGGCAAAAAACTCTCAAAAAGAGATGGAGCAACAGATGTCATGGAGTACAAAACTCTAGGCTATCTACCAGAAGCTCTTCTAAACTTTTTAGTTCGTCTAGGTTGGAGTCATGGAGACCAAGAGATATTTAGTATAGATGAGATGATAGAGCTATTTGACCCAAAAAATATTAACAAGAGTTCATCAAACTATAATCTTGATAAGCTCCTATGGCTAAACTCTCACTATATCAAAAATATGCCAAACAGTAAATTGGCAACTCTACTAAAAGAGTATGGTATAGATATTGAAGAGCATGACAAACTAGAGCTACTACTAGATGCAACAAAAGAGCGAGGAAAAACTCTAGTAGAGTTAGCAAATCAGATTAATCTAGTACTAAAAACTCCAACAGAGTACAATGCCAAAAACCTAAAAAAAGCATTCAAAGGCAATGCAAAAGAGATTCTATCAGAGTTTGCAACTATGTTAAAAGAGTGGGATGCTCCACTGCATACACCACCCGAGTATCATACTGTGATTGACAAAATTATAAAAACAAGAGAGATAGGTTTTGGAAAAATCGGTATGCCACTTCGTGTTGCACTACTAGGAAGCATGACAGGAGCAGGACTTGATGAGATTATGGCGATTATTGGGGTTGATGAGAGTGTTAGAAGAGTGGAGAGGGTATTGAACTATTTAGAGAATTTATAGAGTTATTTTTTTAAAGAGGAGGGTCAAATATTGGTTCTATACTCTTTACTCAAAAGTAGACTAATATATTTATATTTGTTTTTTGACCTTTTTCAAAGTATAAAAAGCATAAGTCCAAAGAAGAGCTATAGGTAAAATAATTGCCAATTCAGGTGTAATTACCGCAGTAGCTCCCATCTGTTGTAGAGCAAAAAGCACCCCCCAAGTAAATAGTGTTCCTCCTAGAGCTTTTATTGTAGTAGAACTAACACTCATATATCTTGCGTGAAAAGGAAAACGAAAAATAAGTATCATCAAAAGAGCAATAGAAAATAGTGGCATTATCGTTTTCCCATAAATATCTGAACGAACTTTGTATGTTCCTACCCCTTGAGAGGAGAGTAATTTTTTTGCTATAAGACTCTCATATAGAGTGAGCTGTTTATCTTCGTAAATAGAGTTTAGTATCTTTGGATTATACCCTTTTAGAGTATATAGTTTGTCAATATGCTCTATTTTTAGAGTTGGATTTCCCATACTATCTACTGTTTTAACCTTCTGTGTTACTCTTTTTGCTAACCACTCTGCATTACTATAACTAGCACTATTGGCAGTTAAAACTTTGACTACTTTATCATTCTCTAGCTCAAAAATAGTAAGTCTCTCTAATTTCTGCTCATAAGGTAAAAGTAGCCCAATATATACAAAACTGTTATTGTATTTGAAGAAGAGGTCTTCACTCTTCTTTATATTATACTCATTTTTTTTAAGTGCCATTGCTGTATCTTGTGCTACAGCAAACGAAGTAAAATTAAGCCCAACAAACAACATATAAGTAACAAAAGATATAAATAAAAATGGTTTAAAAACTTCTATTCGCGATACACCCAAAGCATATATAGCCCCCATTGCATTTTTTTTTATAAAATCAATCTTTGTCCATATACCACCAAATATGATTGCCAAAGGGTATAGTAGATTTAGTGACTCCTGCCACTTATTGAAGATATATAATACTTGTATATTAAAAGAAGGCAAAGATGACCCATTCATCAAAAAATCAAGACCTGCAAATAAAAAAGTAAGCCCCATCAAAATAATAAGCATATTTTTTAAATAGTGAAAAGCAATATACCTAAATAGCATTTTTTGTCCTTTAAATGAATAGCATGATTTTAGCTAAAGTTTTATTATGAATTGATATATAACAGTAGCTAAACTATAGAGCAAAGTTAACTAAGAGAGTTACCAAAACTAGAATATTGTCTGTTTCGTGCTAGTCTTGGAGTTACACTTTGTATTACTTGACTTATCATCTATAGGATAATACAGAATCCCTGTTTTTCGGGATTTGTAAACAGCTCTTACTACACTTATATTTTCATATGGTGTTTTATAACTACTTTTTTTCCTTTTAAAACCAGTTCTTCTCTATCCTTTTTTACTATTTTTTCTACTTCATCTAGCTTTTTCAAGGCATCTTTTGTTAATATCTTCCCCACTTCATTTACCTTTTGGGCTATCTCTTCTTCTGTCTCTATAAACTTTTAGTTTTTACTTTTTGTTGGAATTCTTATTGTTATGTACTCTTCGTTTTGTTCTATTATTCTTAAGTTCATTTTTTATCATGTTTCTTTTTATTCTAGTATATTATATTTTAGGTTTGTTTAAGGTTACACCCACTCTTATAGTATCTTTTTCAATAGAAAATCATAGAAAATAGAATTTTTAGCTCTATTTATGATTTTTCTACATCCCAAGTTTCACCTCACCTAGAAACTTCA
>Ga0256845_1000609_pt1 | contig 33001 bp, 32 predicted proteins | sample RiftiametaG_FD_189101 | JGI IMG/M metagenome (GOLD analysis project Ga0256845, IMG submission 189101) | Tube worm associated microbial communities from hydrothermal vent at the East Pacific Rise, Pacific Ocean - Riftia | ecosystem: Host-associated > Annelida > Integument > Unclassified ...
TGCGTACATCAGTCTTCGAGATATTTCGTTTTCTGTTAACAAAAGAAACTTTTCCAAGGGCAACAAGAACTGGTTGGTAGACCAGTTCAATCTTCTGCCCTGTACCTGTATCGGCAATATCCAGGATCTGCCCTTTTGTTTTTTCAACAGGCAGAAACACCTGTCTGATACCTGGAGGCATTGCAGGCAGCACCCTGGAAGATTTTGGGGCAGGTTCCGACACCACTTCCTTTACCGGTTCTGTTTTCGTGTTGACTGTTTGTTCAGTGTGCAGCTGCTTCTGCTTGAATGAACGCACCTGGTCGCGGGTAAGAGGGCCTCTTAAGTAACTCATGGCCCACCTGGTCTGGAACACCTCAGTTTCATCTTCGTGCACATTGTGCAGAAGGAAAACCCTCGAGTCGAGAGAAGAGATAATACGGTCTATCTCCCCCCGGTTAAATCCGGAGCCAGACTGGGCAGATATGGATTCCAGACCGTCAAGCAGCCTCTGCTTGTCGCGGTCGGTCTGTAGCCTTCCTATAAACCAGGTACCGGCGTTGGACATTGCCTTGTAGTCGATATCCATGGGGTTCTGGGTTGTAAGAACGAGACCCAGCCCAAACGCTCGTGCCTGTTTCAGAAGTCTCAGCAGAGGCTTTTTGGAGGGAGGTTCTGCCACCGGAGGAAGAAACCCGAAAACCTCGTCAAAGTAAAGCAGAGCTCGCAGGCTGGTGGTGCCGGACTGGGTGCGCATCCATGAAACCATGCGTTCAAGAAGCAGTGTAACAAAGAACATCCTCTGACTATCTGAGAGGTGGGCAAGGTAGATGATGGAATGTCTTGGCTTCCCCTGCGGGGTATACAGCAGTGAGTTGATGTCCAGAGGTTCACCGCCGAGCCACGACTGAAAGTCAGGGGACGCTATTATGCTGTTCATCGCAATGGCAAACTTGAATCTTTCTTTAGACGGGAAGAATGCTTCCACATCGAAGACACCCAGCTTTTCCACAGGGGGCGACTGAATTGAAGTTATAAGCAGTGGCAGGTCAAGGCTTTCCTGTTTTCTCCAGTAGTGTTCTATAATGGAGGAGAGAAGTATGTACTCCCGGCTTGAAAGTGGGTCTGCATCTATTTCAACAAGGCTCAGCAGGGCATTCACAACACCCTGAATCTGCTCTCTTATGAGCTCAGCATCTGTCTCCCAGCTGGTGTTTGGCGGTGTGAGGGCAGACAGAATTGATATTCCCACGCCAGCATCGGAACCAGGTGTAAATACTGTGAACTCTGCGCTGCTTTTAAGGGCTTTTATTCTATCGGGGGACTGGTTCCACTGGGCAAGGCCGCTTCGCCATGTTTTAGACACGGTTTCGGAATACTCGTCTACCGTAAGACCTTTCCTGCGGGCATCATCGATGTTGACCCAGGGTCTGAAGTCTGAAGGAAGAAGTTCAGGAAATGTCAGCATAAGGTTTGTGATGTCTCCCTTGGGGTCAATAATTATTGCTGGAACACTGTCCAGTGCCGCCTCTTCAAGTATGTCAATGCACAGGCCTGTTTTACCGGAACCGGTCATACCCAGGCACACAGCGTGGGTGGTAAGGTCCCGGGCATCGTACATCACAGTTTCATCTGTGCATTTGCTGTTTTCAAGGTCGTACCGGCGGCCTATGTAAAAAGCTCCAAGTTTTTCAATGAGATTCAAAGCAATCCTCCCTGCAGGTAAAGAACCGTGTAAATATTCTGTATGCAGAATATTGCCGGGAGAGTGTAATCAGGCAATATGCAGCAGAGGGCTCCCCGGCTGAAGTTTTTGCTTTACATCGGGTCTTTGCCTGTTTTCGCGTACCGAAGAAGAGAATCAAGGTAATCTGTACCCTTTACTTCCCACTTCATTTTTGTGGGCCCGGTGGAGAGGTAGTTGAAAGAGGTGCAGTGTTCTGAGCCTGTTGCTGCTGGAAGCAGGCTAACAACCCTTTCAGCCACATTGGGAGCCGGGGAAATGGCTATAACGCCTAGTTCCCGTTCAATCAGCCCTGCTATCAGCGGGTAGTGTGTGCAGCCAAGAATCAGATGACTGAGTTCCATGTTTCGCAGGGGTTCAAGCTCGTTGCGGAGCTTTTGCTGCAGAATTCCGGTCAGACCGCTGTTCAGTATCTTTTCAACAATTGTAGCAAGCCCCGGAGTAATAACATGCTGAACAAGTCCGTCAGGGTCTGTTCTGTTCTTGAGGCGTCTGAATTTTTCAGAGCGTCCGGTAAGTTCAGTGGTTATTACAGCAACCTTTGTAATCCCTGGAAACTGATCTTTGTGATTAAGAACATTGATGTAGGGTTCCACCCCTACAAAGGGAACTTCGGGGTATTCTTTTCTAAGAGTCGATATCGCAGCAGCAGTGGCTGAATTGCAGGCCACAACAACAACCGAGCTTCCTCTGCCTAACAGCATTTCGGTAATCATCCGGCTTCTCTGTATTATTTCAGTGTCGGTTTTCTCGCCGTAAGGGGCATAGGCATCATCGGAAATGTAGTTTATCGCTGCTGGCGGAGCTTTGCGAATGATTTCATGGAGAATAGAAAAGCCGCCTATTCCCGAGTCAAAGATTCCAATACCGGCGGAACAGTGTTTCATTGAAAATTCCTGTTTCAGGTTGAAGAAGGAGCTTCCTAATATGCCGGTACCGTTGCGTGCAGTCCAGATTGTTTGCAGTATTGAGCAAAAGAGTATTTAACCGCGCAGGGATGCAGAGATGATTTCCTCGGGATATCTTCTTGTGGAGAGGCTTCGAATACACAATGCAGCCGATACTGCAGAGATACAGGAGGGGCTTGATAACATTCGAAAACTTCTTGACAAAGACACAAATCCTGATTCCCGGGCAATGATATCTTTCAGACTTCGGAAGATCATTGCTGAGCTTTCTGATAAAGTGCAAAAGGAAGTTAAAGTTAAGTCTGCCCGCAGCACAGCACTGGGTTTTGTGCTATCTGCGTTTGAAAACAATCCCTGCTATTCCAACAGAGAGATGCTGGTCGAACTGAAAGTCGAAAACTGACAAAGAAAAACTGCTCTTAAAAGCTTTCTTCAATCACAGTTAGCGATACAAGGGTCGAAAGCTCGTCTGCCAACTGCCTCATCATTTGTATATCGGTGGTGGTAAGCAGAAGGTAGCTTTTCCCCTCGGAGGTTACGAGATTCAGAGAAGCTGTTTTGCCCTGGTTAACCTTCAGACTGATTTTCTGGAATGAATCAATACTCATAGTTTCTTTCGATGCCCCCGGCCTTTTGAAGCTGATGATTCTCTGCATCTGGTCTACCGTGATTCCGGAACTGGTTCCGATTCTTCGCAAAAAGAATGCTATAAGATTAACTATGAGCAGCATACCAGCAGCAGCAATCATAGGTGTATTGTTTGATGAATTACCTTCTGCACTAACCGTTTTTAAGTAGATAACACCAAAGACAACAAGAGGTATCGCGGTTACCGCTATACTTGTTGCCAGAGAAGAACCTTGATTTTTACCGCTGAGAGACATGCAGTATTTCCCGTTTTTCTCTTTGAAGTATTCCAATGGTTTCCTCCTTACAAAAGCGTGGGATTGTAACATACCATACTGGCAGTACTTTAGAGTACTTCTTCCAGAGGCGTGGCGTTTGTATTGCGTGATGATGCTAACAAAGAGGATAGAAACAAATCACGGAAAATAATACATACAACTCATATAGGAATAGTAACATATTGCATCGCAATGAATTGCGGTTGTGGAGAGGCAGTGCTGGCTATATGATATGGTTCTCGAAAATAGAGTTCAGTATCGAAAGGGAGTAGAGTCAGTGAAAATAACAGCGTTTGTTTTGTTAATGGTTGCTGCGTTTTCTTTTGCAGCAGACAGAGTGGTGTTGTTCGGAGATTTCTCTACAATAACATGCGGGCCATGTGCCAGTGCTTACCCTCAGGTAAGTGCGTTTGTGGACGGGTATGTAGCAAATGGCGAGATGGCTCCTTTTACCTGGTTCCTCAGCGGACCTGCTTCCTCCGGTTTCAGCTCACATCTGTGGAATGCATACTGGTCTACCGGCTATGTGCCTACATTTGTTGCAGACGGTGTGTTTGCTTCCGCCGGATGGAGTCAGGGTGTGTGGACCAATCATGTAGACAACCGTCTTGCTGTTCCGGCTTATCTTACAATTGATGCTGCTATGGTTGGTGATGCCAGCGGCGGTACTGTAACCTACACCATTACAGCAGAGCAGGATCTGGGCTCTTCTTTGAAGCTTTACAGTGCAATTGTTCAGTCTGGCCAGGTTGCCGGTTCAGCCTATGGTACTTTCAACGGCATTACGCTGCATCATGTTCCAGTTGCCATGCCCTGCGGGAATACTGGAACTGCAATTGAATTCACCGGCCCTTATCCTCAGACAATTCAGGTTGTGAAGCCGTACACACTTGACCCTTTACAGCACATATTTAATAACCTGGAACTGGCTTCATTTGTGCTTGACACAAGCCTGAAGGAATCTATGAATGCGGCATTCATGGATGTTCCCGATACAAACACAGGTATTTCCTTTAGCAATAATGTGTACAGTGGAGTTCTTACAGCGTGGCCCAATCCCTCAACAGGAGCCTTCTCCATATCCAGTTCAGTTCCTCAGGGTACAACCGGAACGGTTGAGATATTTGACATTGCAGGTCGTTCAATCGATCAGTTCAATGCCGGAACGGTTCAGAACATGAGCATTGAAGAGCCTGGTATTTACTTCATCAGACTTGCCACCAGCACTGGTGAGGTTGTAAGAAGGCAGGTTGCGGTTATCAAATAGTCTCTTCGCAGTCAGGGGCTCGTTTAAGAGCCCCCTTTTCCTCTCTTCAAAAACAAGTACATTAAGCTGTGTGGAGCTGGCGCTAAATCTGATGATTGATGACTGGGAGGTTTGTGTACAGATGATACCTTACAGAGTGAGGTACAGCAGAAGGGTAAAGAGACTCAAAATAGAAATACAGCCAAGGGAAATAGTTGCAGTCGCACCTTATGGAACATCTGTTAACAAAATAGAGTTCTTCTTGTTGAAGCACAGAAACTTCATAACGGAAAAACAGAAATACTACCAAGCTGTTGCGTCTAACATGGTTCCGGTATTCTACAAAAACTGTACTGAATTACCTGTTCTTGGCAGAGTAATTGTTCTGCCGCAAAGTTTGTCTGGTGTTAACAGCAGGGAGCATCTGGTGGTGAAATGGCTTGACACCAGACTGATGGAGTTTCTTGAGGAGAAGCAGAAGAGGTATGTGGAAGAAGGGCTTGTTTCTCCCAGTATTCGCCTTGGAAGCCCCACCACACGATGGGGAAGCTGTGGGAAGAGGGGAATAATGATAAACAGAAAACTGGTTCATGCTCCGGCGGAGGTTACAGAGTATGTGCTTGTTCATGAACTTGTTCATCTTGTGCACGGAAACCATTCCTCTGATTTTTGGAACAGAGTGGAACGCCATATGGGGAATGTGAAGGCATACAGGAAATGGTTAAACAAGCAGGGAGCTTTCCTGATGAGCGGAGAAGTTCCGGTAATTGAGTGATCCTGCGGGGTGTTGTATATCGACAGTTTGGTTTTTGCAAAGAGGGTGAATAATGAAGGCAATAGTTGCAGTTGTTTTTCTGTTGTTCGGCGTGGTGGTTGCCGGGGAGATAGTAATAGGTCGTCCTGAGTTTGAGTCACTTAATCCGTTTTGCCATTGAAACGGTGATGCCAGACGCCATCAGGTGATGGTAACAGTGGAAGAAATGGGCAGTGTTCCGGTTGAAATAACCGCCGTGGGTTATATGCCCTCGGAGTATTCAAACAAAACTGGTTCGTACTACGATTTATCCCTGTTGTTGGGCTACACTGACCTTGATGAACTCACCGTCAGATTTGATGCAAACTGGAGCTCTACACCAGTAGAAGTTTTCTCTGAGCCTCAGCTTGAATTAGTCGGAGTAACAGGTGGTGAGTGGATAATGTTTGTGTTTGAACAGCCTTTTCAATACAATGCCTCGTCAAACCTTTTGTATGAGCTTACCTGGAACGGACCCGTCAATCCACCAGACAGCAGGATATACTCCATGAACTGGAAAGACGAAGTTAACAGTGCCGTTGTGGCCACATCGCCTGATTCCACTTCCGGATTCACCACAACGACAAAACCCAATCTTCTGTTTGTTACATCAGAAGCATTTCTTGAGGCTCAAACTTTTGCCGGGATAAAGAGTTCTTTCTAATCTTCCCACAGGAGGTAGAGCAGAATTGAACCGCTGACACCTGCATTGAGAGATTCCACCGTCTCTGCCATTGGGATGGAAACCAGGCTGGTGAGTTCCCTGCGCGTAATCGCCGACAGGCCGTGGGCTTCTGAACCAACAACAATACATACAGGCTTTTCTGTGGTATGAAATGCCTCGCCAGCCGGAGACCCGGCACTGCTTGCCCCAAGGAAAGAGTATTCTGGATGCTTATTTTTCAACAGAGTCAAATTATCTGTTTCAATCACAGGGATTGCCGAGTTAAGCCCTGCTGACGATCTGGTTACCTTTGGGCTCCATGGGTAAGCACTTCCCTTAAGGAGAACCACACCGGAGCAACCGAATGCTGCAGCAGATCTAATCGCTGTTCCTGCATTACCAGGGTCAGCCACTCCGTCAAGAACCAGAACGGTTTTACCTGTAAACAGATCATCGAGTGTGTATTCGGGAACGGGGCACACAGCTGCAATTCCCTGTGGTGTGTCTGTGCTGGATATGTTTTTGTAGATAAAGTCGGATACCTGAATTACGGAAATGCCACTGGAATCGGCAAGTTTTGCAACAGCAAGTGACCTGGGTGTTGGATTGTCTTTAAGGGCGATGAAGTCTATAGATCCGCCCCGGGCAATGTGATCGCCGATAAATCGTGGACCTTCCATCAGGAACCTGTTTCGTTTACGGCAATAAGAAGGCTTTTTAAGTGCTGCGGCGAGCTTCACCCGGCTGTTGCTCCTGCTGGTTACAGCAAAAATCACTGTGCTCCTTCAGGAATTCCGTTTTCTATGATCTGCTTAATTATGGTGTCTATGTCTGCCTGAGGACTGATACCGGTAAGGCTTACAAGTCTGGAAACATCAGGAACTCTGCGTTGCATATCTTCAAAACCTTCAGGATAAGCCTCGCTGTAGGGTATTTTTACAATTTCCGAATTTGAACCGGAAATTTCCCGAACCCTTCTTGCCAGCTCCAAAACAGTGATTTCATCAGTTGAACCGATGTTGATCACCTTACCAAGAGCTTCCGGTACCTCCAGCAGAGCCAGAACACTGTCAACCACTTCGGAGACAAGGCTGAAGCACCGTGTTTGTGTCCCGTTGCCGAAAACAGTAATAGGCTGTTCTGTGAGAGCCTGATTTATAAACCGGGGCAATACCATTCCGTACCTGCCCGACTGGCGCGGCCCAACTGTGTTGAAGAACCTGCAGACAACAACTGGTAGGTTGTACGAAGAGCTGTATGCAAGGGCAAGAAACTCATCGAGAGCTTTTGAACAGGCATAGCTCCACCTGTTTCTTGAGGTGGCACCAAGAACAATATCCCCATCTTCCTGAAAAGGTACTTCCCAGCTTTTCCCGTAGACTTCACTGGTTGAGGCAATAAGAACCTTTGAGTTTTTCTGCCTGGCAGCCCTCAGAATGCTTTCCGTTCCGTTTACATTGGTTTCTATTGTTTCCACAGGTTTGTTGATAACATTTTCAACGCCAACGGCTGCAGCAAGATGGATCACTTCATTGCATTTGCTCACGCAGTTATTCACTGTGTCTGCAGAGAGGACGGATCCCTCCACGAACTGAAAGCCTTCATGGGAGAGAAGACTCTCAATGTTGTCCAGATGTCCTGTAGAGAGGTTATCCAGAACACAGACGGTTTTCCCCCGAGAGATCAATTTTTCGCACAGATGGGAGCCGATAAAACCGGCTCCCCCTGTAACCAGATAATCAAATCCAGCGGGCATCAGTGGGGTACCATGCTGAGAAGAACTCCAGCAGCAATGGCGCTACCGATAACTCCGGCAACATTTGGGGCCATTGCATGCATAAGAAGGTGATTACTCTTGTCGTACTTTCGCCCTTCAACTTCTACAACACGGGCGGAATCAGGTACAGCACTTACGCCTGCAGCTCCCACCAGGGGGTTGAGTTTGTTATCACCCTTCAGGAAAAGATTCATGAATTTCGCGAACAACAGACCTCCGGCTGTAGCGATGGCAAAACTGAACGCACCGAGTACAAAGATCTTTATGGAATCGGTTGTGAGGAAGTACCTGGCCTGTGTACTGGTTCCAACACTGAAGCCCAGAAGAATAACCACGATGTTGTTCAGAGAACCCTGAGCACTGTCGGCAAGCCGTCTGGTAACGCCACTTTCCTTGAGAAGGTTACCGAAGAAGAGCATACCAAGAAGGGTTATTGCGCCGGGGGCAATGAATGCGGTGATAAAGAAAGCAATAATCGGGAAAAGAATTTTCTCTGTGGTTGTAACTACTCTTGTGGGTTTCATCTTCCTTTTGCGTTCTTCTTCTGTTGTAAGAAGACGCATGATAGGCGGTTGAATAACGGGAACAAGACCCATGTAAGAGTAGGCAGCTATGGCAATTGCCCCAAGCAGATGGGGAGCCATCTGACTGGCCACAAATATTGCGGTAGGGCCGTCTGCGCCCCCGATTATGCCAATGGCAGCAGCTTCCTGCATGTTGAACCCCAGGAAAAGAGAGCCCAGAAGGGTAACAAAGATGCCAATCTGAGCTGCCGCACCGAGCAGCAGTAGTTTGGGGTTGGAAAGCAGAGCGCTGAAATCAGTCATGGCACCAATACCAAGGAAGATCAGCGGAGGGAAAAGCCCGCTTGATACACCGAAGTAGAACATCTTAAACACAGATTGCTGTGTTCCAAGAACATCCATGTATCCGATTGGTATAAGATCCGGATTGTAGGGCATATTCCCGGCAATTATTCCGAAACCTATGGGTATAAGAAGAAGTGGTTCATAGTCTTTCTTTATGGCAAGGTATATCATGATGATACCCATGAGTATCATAACGGCATTCCCCAGTTCCATCTGGCCGAAGCCGGAATCCTTCAGGTAACTGACAAAACTGATGTTGTGCAGGCTCAGTTCTCCCGGATCCGCGGTGATCGCCGTAAGCATGCGGGTAGCTAAAGTCATTCAGCCTCCTCCTTAACCTATGCTCATGATCAGGGCGTTTTCCAGAATGGTATCTCCCTCTTTTACGGCAATTGCTGTTACTTTGCCGCTAACAGGGGACTCTATTTCGTTTTCCATTTTCATTGCTTCCATAACAGCTACAGTCTGCCCTTCTTTAACTTCCTCATTCACAGCAACAAGAACCTTAAGAATGGCACCGGGAAGAGGGGCTATTATGTCGCCATGGCCGGAATTACTTCCAGGAGCTGTGGTTCTGTCCGGAGCTGCTGCGGCATCAGGAACAGCTCTCCCCCGGTCAAGTCTGGGAGTTTTAACCGACTTTCTACGGGGAGTTTCGATTCCTACTTTGTAGGTTGTAGCTCCGAGTTTTACCTCAACACAGTCATCTTCGATTCGGCCAATGTTAACCGAGTAAGTCTTTTCGTTTACTGTTATCCTGTACTCGGGCATTACCTGCTCCTGTTCCTTTGTCTGGGTGCGGTACGATCCATAAGAAGTTTTGATCTGCCCGCCAGTCTCCACGGGGAATACGGTCTATCGTACATTTCCCATGTCAGTTTCATGTCTTCCATTTTGTTGATTACTAAAAAGTGAGCGTGTATGGCAGCGGTAACTGCAACAATCTCTTCATCGGTGAGTTCACCTGGAACCCTCTCTGCGCAGCTATCGGGGTGTTTTTTTCTTCCCTCTGCGAGTTTTTTTATAAGAGGGAGGGAAAGGGAAAGTATCACAAGGCCAATAAACACAGTGCCCATACCTATTAACGCCAGTTTCATACCCGTGCCAAGCATATGAGGAGCCGGTGCAGAAACAGCACCCAGAAGTAGTATTGCCGTAGCCATTACAGAGGTATGTTTCCATGTTTTTTGGCGGGAACATCCTGCCTTTTCGTTTGCAGCATCTCAAGGCTCTTGATGATTCGGAAACGGGTGTTAGACGGAATAATCACATCATCAATATAGCCTCTGCTGGCAGCACTGTACGGATTCGCAAAGTTGTCGCGGTATTCCTGAACCAGTTCTGCCTTCTTCGCAACAGGATCAGAAGCGTTAGCCAGCTCCCTGCGGAATATGATGTTCACGGCTCCATCGGGACCCATTACTGCTATCTCAGCCGAAGGCCACGCGAAGTTAACATCAGAGCGAAGGTGCTTTGAAGACATTACATCGTATGCACCGCCGTAAGCTTTTCTGGTAATAACGGCAATCTTGGGTACTGTTGCTTCTGCGTATGCGTAAAGCAGCTTTGCCCCGTTTCTGATGATTCCCCCGTATTCCTGCTTGGTTCCCGGCATGAATCCAGGAACATCCACCAGAGTAACAAGAGGAATATTGAAGGCATCGCAGAATCGGATAAATCTGGCAGCCTTTACTGAAGCATCGTTATCAAGGACACCCGCCAGATACGAAGGCTGATTGGCAACCATACCAACAGATTTTCCGTTCATTCGGCCAAAGCCGATGATGATGTTCTGTGCGTACATCCTTTGAACCTCAAGGAATTCACCATGGTCGAGTATTCCTTTTATAACCTTTCTCATGTCGTAAGGCTTGTTTGGATTATCGGGAACAAAGCTGTCAAGCCAGCTTTCAACCCGATCAACAGGGTCGGTAGGCGGCATGGAGATAGGGTCTTCCATGTTGTTTTGAGGAATGTAACTTACAAGTTTTCGAATAAGCTGCAGAGCTTCCTGTTCGGTTTTACATACCAGATGTGAAACTCCGCTCTTTCCGCCGTGAATCCTTGCCCCTCCAAGTTCTTCCTTGGTCACATCTTCACCAGTAACCGCCTTGACTACATCGGGGCCTGTAACGAACATATAGCTGGTGTTTTCAACCATGATGGTGAAATCGGTTATTGCAGGGCTGTACACAGCTCCTCCGGCGCATGGCCCCAGGATGGCTGAAATCTGAGGAATTACTCCGGAAAACAGCACGTTCTTAAGGAAGATGTCACCGTAACCGGCAAGGCTTTCTATCCCTTCCTGGATGCGGGCTCCTCCGGAATCGTTAAGACCGATAAGGGGCGCTCCGTTCATTGCCGCCATATCCATTACCTTAAGTATTTTCTCTGCGTAGGTTTCCGAGAGAGAGCCTCCGAAAACGGTGAAGTCCTGGCTGAACACATATACCAGCCTGCCGTCGATGGTGCCGTATCCGGTTACAACTCCGTCGCCTGGGAAGTTCTGTTTTTCAAGCCCGAAGTTTGTGCACCGGTGTGACTTGAGCATATCAAATTCTTCAAAACTGGACTCATCAAGAAGAAGCTCAACCCTTTCCCGGGCGGTAAGCTTTCCCTTTGCGTGCTGTTTTTCTATTCTTTTCTCGCCACCACCCAGAAGAGCTTCTTCTCGAAGAGTTCTGAGTTTCCCGGCTTTGTCCACTGAGCTCATTCTTGTACCTGTTCCCTTCCAGGGATTGTTAGTGCTGACATAGTTCTGTAAGTACGCGACCACTGGACTTGGGGTGCACAAAGGCAATTCTCGAACCACCTGCCCCCGGCCTTGCTTCTTTATCAATCATTCTTACTTCTTTTTCTATAAGTTCTGTTACTGCTCCATTCACATCGTGTACGCTGTAGGCTATGTGGTGAATTCCCTGCCCCCTCTTCTGCAAGAACACAGCAATAGAGCTGTCTGGAGAGGTGGGTTCAAGAAGCTCAATTCTGCTTTCACCTATGCGAAACATGGCTACTTTTACCTTTTGAGATGGAACCTCATCTGTTCCGATAAGCTCGAGCCCCAGGATGTCCCTGTAAAAAACCGAGGCTTCCTCTACACTTTCCACTGCAATTCCGATGTGATCGATCTTACTTGGAACCATTGTGATTAAACATCCCTTCTGCTGCTTCAAACAGTTTTCTGCCGATTGCGTAAGGCGACAGCGTTCCGCTTAAGATAAGCTCTTCTGCTGCTTCCCGGCCATTGTATTCTGCTTCAAGCAGTTTTTCAGCGAACAGCAGCCCGTTTTCCTTCAGAATTTCGTTCAGAGTTTTTATTGCTGAGCGTGATTTTCTTTGTTTATCTGTGTGTGTTGCAGCAAGCAGGTCTATGGCTTCCCAGAGATCGTTCAGTCCATCGCCGTTTGCCGCAGAAACTCTTACCACTTCAGGCTTTCTCATGCCCGGGGGCATCAGCTCAAGACTCGCTCTAACATAGCTTTCCAATTGTTCTATACCGTTTCGGTCTGCTTTGTTCAGTACTATGATATCCCCTATTTCCATAATTCCGGCTTTCATGGACTGTACATCATCGCCGAGGCCCGGAACAAGTACAAGCAGGGTAATATCAGCCAGATCGGCTACTTCAACTTCAGCCTGGCCTACACCGACAGTTTCTATTATCACAGGGCTGTACCCTGCGGCAGAAAGTACAAGAGAGGCATCGCGTGTTGCCCCTGAAAGACCGCCCAGATGCCCCCGGCTTCCCATGCTTCTTATGAAAACTCCCGGGTCTGAGGCGTGGGACTGCATTCGTATTCTGTCACCCAGCAGCGCCCCGCCGGTGAAGGGAGAGGAAGGATCCACAGCGATTACTCCCACAGTATTCTTTAGAGAACGGTAGCGCGAGATCATTCTGCTTACCAGGGTGCTCTTGCCAGCTCCGGGAGGGCCTGTTACGCCCACAGTAAAACCGTTCTGCAGGCTGAACACTTTATCCAGAATATAAGTAGAGTCAGTACTACTGTTCTCTACCATGCTGAGTGCCCTGGCCACCGCTCTGATGGAACCTTCACCGATTCCACGGATAATATCGTCTGAGGAAGACATTGGTTTTACTGCCTGTTCTCCATCTGGAGATTGATGAAATCAACCACATCGGAAGCAGGAGCCCCTGGAGTGAAGATAGCAGCATAGCCTGCCTTCTTAAGACCAGGTATATCTTCCTCTGGAATAACGCCACCTCCGAAAAGAATGATGTCGGAGGCTCCTTTTTCGGTAAGTATTCTGGCAACTTCCGGGAAAAGGTGGTTGTGTGCACCTGAAAGAAGGGAAATGCCTACGAAATCAACATCCTCCTGTATTGCAGCGTCAGCAATTGCTTCAGGTGTTTGGCGAATCCCGGTGTATATCACTTCCATACCGGCATCTCTGAGGGCGCGGGCAATGTATTTTGCCCCTCTGTCGTGCCCGTCAAGACCTGGTTTGCCAATCAACACTCTGATTTTACGGTTCATTATGCCTCCATAGAAGCGAGTATGTATTTAGATGACAGAAGAATACCAAATCTAGAACAATGGGGTGCTTTTGTAAAGATTCACAAAGCACTCCCCTGAAAGCGGCAATGGAAGCATATTAGCGCGTGCGCCGATTTTGCATTGCCAATAATTCACCAGCAACGGAGGACTTCAATGAGATACTCTTTTCTTCTGATAATAGCAGTTGTCAGTGTTTCTTTTGCCGCCTTATCAACCACAACTGTAGCAGGTTACCTTGATCAACTGGGTGCTGCGTACGAGGAGGAAGAAGGGGCGTTCTGGCTTCTTGCCCAGGATTCTCTAAGCGGAGAAGATTTTCCTATTTTTTACATAGAGGTAAATACAGCGATGGAGGCTTGCTTCATGGCTGGCCCCACTCCCGGGCTTGTACCGGAATCCGGTGCCGGCAGGGCTGCTGCGTTTGAAAAACTGGCAGAGCTCAACGCAACCTATCCCTTTGTAAAATTTGAACACGATTTAACAACAGGAGAAATTATATGTACCTACACATTCTCTACGGAAAACGGTGTGGGGCTAGAGACTTTCTCCGCAATGCTTCAGGTTATTTTCGGTACAATTGACGAAACTGCAGCGGAATTGGCAGCTCTGGGGCAGTAGAACAAACCGGGGGGAAGTACGGAATGTATGGAAGCATAGCTATATGCTCGGGAAGGGCCAGCTCCAAACTCGCAAACAACATCTGTAAAATTCTCGGTATCGAGCCGGAACCTGTGGAATTTCACGATTTCTCCAACGGAAACCTTATGGTTAATTTTCCTGGAGGAACTGTAAGAGAGAAGGATCTTTTCATAATTCAATCGGGAGAGCGCTCTGTTTTTCAAGACAAGAACAGTGCGTACAGAACCGTGTCAGGCGATATCCTCGAATTACTGCAGATGATCAGTGCCCTGAAAGACAGTGCCGGCAGAATTACAGCGGTTACTCCGTACTTCCCGTATGCAAGAAGTGATAAGAAAGACAAACCGAGAATAGCTATTACCTCCAAGATGATCTTCGAGCTTCTTGAGGCAGTCAGAACAGACAGAGTTCTTGCCATGACCCTTCATTCCCCCCAGAGCCAGGGGTTCAGCAATATTCCTGTTGATCAGCTGCATGCAAACACAGTGTTCATAAGGAAGATTCTGTCTATGGGTAAGGAAAAACTGGCATTTGTAGCTCCGGATTCAGGAAGCATTCTTGATAATGATTTTCTGGCCCTGCACACAGCAAAGGGTATTCAGGACTCAGGAGGAACTCCTGATGTTACCACAGGCTATGTTAAAAAAATGCGTGTTGATGATTCCGAGAACCCTCTTGTACGAACTGTTGAGGGGCTCGACGATCTGTCTGACAGAACGGTACTCATGGCAGACGACGAGATTCTCAGCGGTAAGAGCCTTATCCTGTGTGCGGAAACTGTGGCTTCAAGAGGTGCGGAAGATATCTTTGCTTTTATTACCCACCCGATTCTAAGTGGTGATGCTGTGAAGCGAATTCAGAACAGCCCTATCTCCAAACTGTTCATCACTGATACTGTAGAGTTCGACAGAGAGGAAGCAGAGAAGGTCAATGGCGGGCCAGTTGACAAGATAGAGGTACTCTCTGTTGCACATGTTTTTGCAGAAGCTATTAAGAGAATCAACGAAGGACGAAGTCTGAGTTCTCTATACCTCTAAAGCTAAATATCCAGCCCGGGTTTTTCTTTGGTTTTTCTCCAGTGGAAGTACTGCTGAAGTATTTCTCTGTGGTCGAAGGCTATTTTTTCAGGCAGCTGGTTTTCGTGGAATACAGCAGCCTTCGCGGCATCGTCTCCTCCAACAGGTATGCCGCTGGCACGACAGATGTAAACAGCACTGACAGTGTCTCCCCTGGGGTCACGCCATGGTTTTGAGTAGATGTGGAACATCTCCAGAACCTCTATTTCAAGGGAAGTTTCTTCAAGAGCCTCCCGTTTGACAGCTTCAAGAAGGCTTTCTCCCGGGTCCACAAATCCCCCGGGTATAGCCCAGCCTGCAGGTGGGTATTTTCTTTCCACAAGAACAATTCCACCGTTGATTTCAATTATTGCGTCCACGGTTAACTGGGGAGTTTCCGGTCTCATTTTTCCTCCATGGAACAAAAGGGACAGAAGTTTGTATATTTCGTAACTATCTAAAATGCAAACCAGCGAAAGGAGAACCTAATGAAATATCTGCTGCCTGTTACACTGGCACTTGCCCTTGTGGCCTGCGGAGAGCCGGAAGAGGCTCAGGCCGCCGAGGTTACAAACGGGGAAGCCACCGCTACTGTAGAGTGGATTCACGATGATTTTGATGCTGCAATGGCTCTTGCTGAAGAAACCGGAAAGCCTGTGTTCATAGATATGTATGCTGACTGGTGCCGTCCGTGTGTTATGCTTTCAGAAGACTACTTCTCCAGAGATGATTACAAGGAGGTTCTGTCGCAGTGCATCCTTTTAAAGATCGATGTGGACAAGAATCCTGCACTTGCTCAGAGATACAGGGCACAGAGCATTCCAACTCTTCTTCTTACAGATGCCAGCGGAACAGAGATCGACCGCATCACTGGTGTAATGGGTTCTCCTGAAGCTTTCCTGCCCATGATCTCAAGTTTTATTTCCCAGGCTCTTTAGGGGCGTTTACCGTTTTAACGGGGGGCGAAAGCCCCCCATCTGTGTGTTATCTGTATCCGATTTCAGTCAAGTGTGCAGTAAGTTTCGCAAACTCGGCTTTCACTACTTTCAGTAGTATGTCGGCATTTGACAGATTTCCGTCAGCGCAGAGCTGCTCCAGTCGCAGGCAGGCCTCGGGCAGACTTACTGCTCCGATATTGAGGGCAGAGCCTTTCAGGGTGTGCGCAATATGTTTAACCTCGCCACTGTTTTTTTCGGAGACAGCGGCCGACAGAGCTTCAAGATTGTTTCCGGCTGTTGTTACAAAAATACCTATGAGTTCGCGGATGGTATCCATGTCTCCTTCAAAGTCTTCCTTCAGCTTTTCTTCCCTGAAGGTTTTATCCGGTTGAATAGCATCTATTCCAAATTCGTTTTCTTCCTGTTTCTCGGGGGACCAATTCTCGAGTACTTGTGAAATTGCTGCCGGGGTTACAGGTTTGGTTATGTAATCATCCATTCCTGCCTTAATGCATATCTCTCTGTCTCCCTTCAGCGCGTTGGCGGTCATTGCTACAACAACAACATTGCGATTAAGTATTTCAGAATTTCCAGAGCGTATTTCTCTTGTTGCTTCATAGCCGTCCATAATCGGCATCTGGCAGTCCATAAAAACGATATCGTAGTTCGTTTTAGTCAAGGCAGCAACCGCTTCAGCACCGTTTGCGGCAAGATCCGACCTGTAGCCAAGCTTTTCCATTATTTTCTTCGCTACAAGTTGGTTTACAGGGTTGTCTTCTGCAACAAGAATTTTTACCGCTCTCTTTCGGGATTCTTTCAGGGAGTGTCTTGTAATCAGAGGTGGTTTGCCTTTTTCTGGTTTGTGCCCGTGAACAGTTGTAAGGCAGTTGTACAGCTGCGACTGTTTTACCGGTTTTGTAAGGTAAGCGGAAAAACCAAGTTTGTAGAGTCTGGCTGCGTCACCGCGGGTTCCCATTGAAGACATAACTATAAGTCTGGGTGTAATAATGCTTTCGTCTTCTATGATCCTTTTACCGAGTTCCTCTCCGTCCATTTCAGGCATCTGCATATCCAGTATCGCTATTTTGAATGGATCGTTGCAGGCAGTTGCATTTTTCATGGCCTCCAGAGCAGTAGTACCTGAAGAGACTACCATATACCGGCACTTCCACGACTCAAGAAGAAGGGAGATCAGCCTTCTGTTGGTTGAGTTGTCGTCAACTGCAAGAATTCTGGTGTTTGCTATGGATTTTGTTTCAGTGGCTGCTATCTGTTCACTGTGTTTTTCCAGGGTAAGGGTAAACCAGAACTCCGAACCGGTTCCCTCTTTACTGAGAACACCTATCCTGCCATTCATAAGAGAAACCAGTCTTTTGCAGATAGAAAGACCAAGACCCGTTCCCCCGAACTTTCTTGTGGTGGAAGAATCCGCCTGGGTAAATGCTTCGAATATGCTGTTAACCTTATCTGCCGGGATACCGATTCCAGTGTCTCTAACCGAGAAACGGAGCCGAACATGCGTATCTGTTTCATTCTCCGGATTCACAGAAATACTAACTTCACCCCTTTTTGTGAATTTAAGAGCGTTGCCTGTGAGGTTAAGCAGTATCTGGCGTATTCTGCCCGGATCTCCCTTCACCATGGCCGGGATATCCGGAGCAATAAGCGAAATGAATTCAAGCCCCTTGTGCTGTGCCCGGCCTCCCATCATATCGGTTATGCCTTCCAGAAGCAGCCTTAGGTCAAAACCGGTAATTTCAATTTCAAGTTTTCCCGCCTCTATCTTACTGAAATCAAGTATGTCATTTATGAGAGACAGAAGCGCATCTCCGCTGGCGTTGATAGTAGCAGCAAATTCCCTTTGTTCTGGAGAGAGACTGGTTTCCAAAAGCAGCCCGGTCATACCTATAACACCGTTAAGAGGTGTGCGGATCTCGTGGCTCATGTTGGCCAGAAATTCGCTCTTGGCTTTGCTAGCAATTTCTGCCCGTTTGGCGGAGAGTTCAGCCATCTTAAGGGCCTCAGACAATTGCCTGTTTGCATTTTCAATTTTTTGGGCTGCCCTTTCCCGCTCGCGTTCGAGATAGATGTTGCGAACCGAATAGGCAACATCATCGGCAACTTCCCTGAACAGGCTTTGCTCATCTGCAGCAAGGCTGAGCTTCATTGGAAGCTCGGCTGAAATAACTCCGTAAACGGCATCGTCAACAACAAGCGTGGTAGTAAACGGACGGCTGTCGGGTTCCAGCCCCAGAAGGGGGCAGTTACCGCAGTGATTCCGCACATTATCTATGGTGACAATAGTATTCTTTTTAATTGACAGTGTAGCACAGTAACATCCCGACCCTGTTTCCAGAGTTTCAACAAGTTCCCTCATGTTTTTCCTGGGTATTCCGGCAGAGACCGTTTTCTCGAAAATACGAGTACCTTTTTTGAAAAGAGAAATCCATGCAGAAGAATACCCTCTGGTTGAAATAAGAGCGTCACAGATGTCTTGAATCATCTGATCTAGATTTCTCTCCTGGGTAATGATGTGGTTTACCCGTCTGATGGCTTTCAGTGATTTTGTAAGATGTGCCGATTCGTCGCGCTTTGCAGCCAGTTCTGAAATGTCAGCAAAGGAACCAAAAAACCCGCAAACATTGCCATTGTCATCAATATCAGGAGTTACGCTTGCAATGGCAGGAAAAGTGGTTCCGTCACATTTTACAAAGCGGAGTTCAAACGATTTATTGCCTGAATGAAGTGCATTACTTAGTTTGTCAGTAAAGTTTTCTCTTTGCTCAGGAACAACGTGGTCTATCAGTTTTTTATCTCTAAGTTCATCTGTTGAGGAACATCCAAACATCTTAACCATAAACATGTTGCTGAAAGTAATATTCCCATCGCTGGCAATTCTTCCAATCCCCATCTGTATGGAATTAAGCAACTGATGAAAATGCTCTTTACTGACTTCCAGCGCATGGTTGGCCTGAACCGATTCAGTTATATCACTTACATAGCCTTCCAGCCCGGTAACAACACCGTCCGGATCAACAAGCCTTCTTGCATTGACTCTGGCGTTTATGAAAGAACCGTCCGCCCTCCGCACCTTACCTGTGCAGCTGCGAATGGTGCCGTCGTTGTTAAGACTTTCAAGGAATGATTTTCGCATATCCGGGTCGGGGAAGAAGTCCCGCGTGAGTCTTTTCCCAATTAATTCACCGGCAGCGCTGTAACCGAATATCTCCACTGCCCGTTGATTAACATCGGTAATGGTTCCTCTGACATCCACCCGAAAGTAGGCTTCGGTCATGCTGTGGAAAATCCGGAGCAGATCTGATTTTTCCATTCAGTTCCTACGCAGTCTCCCCTCGTATACGAAGATATGGCCAAAGCATGTGGTTGTAAAGTACAGGATAGTTGCTACCTCCGCCATTGCTGTTGTGCAGTTTCTTTAAAGAAAATCCCCAATCAGAATCAATCTTTTTGTCTGTGCAGTACCATGGAACTCACATCTGCAGAAGTAGATGCCGCTATGCAATTTCTGCCCCGATTCATCCCGGCCATCCCATATCTCGCTGTGAAATCCGGAAGGGAGACACTGATCAGTCAGGGTGCATACCTCGCGACCGGAAATATCATATACAGTGGTACGCAGGTTTCCGTAAGATGGAAGATTGCAGGAAATGCTAGCCAAAGAATTGAACGGGTTTGGCGAAACGGGATACATTTCGAAGATGGAAAGCGGATCATAAGCACTGCCAATGCCTACCTGATTGAAGTACAGTGCGCCCATATCTGCCCTGGTTCCGTCCGGGTCAGAAGGAGATGACGGATCCCCCGAATCAATGCAGGGTGATCCATACAGAAGATTGTAGTTGTCTGCTGTTGCATTTGAAAACATGGGAGAGTCATTGATATTTCCGACTCCAGGCATGTCCTGTAAAATACAGGAATAAGCAAGATTTGTAGAGCCTCCACTGTACACTGTACCACATTGGGAATTAGTGCCACCACAGGTGTTGAAACAGATTATGTTGTTAACTCCTGAAAATGTAGCGGCCCCGTTGTAACCATGGGTGCAGATGCCTCCGCCCACAGCTCTTTCAGTGCTGTTAAGTACTATGGTATTGCTGTTCAGAGTAACATTGCAGTTTCCCTCGGCCATTACACCACCACCGGCTTCAAGAGATACATTTCTGTATATCAGGCAATTCGAAATCAAAGTATTTGACTGATTGCAGTGGACCCCACCGCCTCCGCATGAAGCTCAACCTCCAACAAGAGCAGATTCGTTGCGGGCTATTATCGAATTCAGAATGCTGGAATCAGAGCATTGCAGTATCTCAACTCCTACGCCTTTTCCCTTACCCAGCTGGTAGTTGTTGCAAATCAAGCAGCTGTCTATATGAATAACCGTGTTGTTCGCTGCCACACCACCGCCTTCAAAATTACCGCTGTTGTTGGAAATTCGGGTATGCGTTAGTGTTAATGAAGAACCGGAATCTATGTTTACAACAGCACGGTATTCTTCAGAATCTTGACAGTTTGCCATGCCACCATCTATCACACAGTAGTCGATAACCGCAGCGGGAGCGCCACTAAGAATCAGGATACCACCCCATCGTTCCCATACACCAACACTGTCCTGGCTGCAGAAATAGATGCTGTCTCCCTCTACTCCTGATGCAGTAAATTTACCGGAGATAAGCCATTTGATGTTTGAACTGCTACCGGGATGGATAAATGTGGTACCTGGGACGATCGTTAAACTGTCACCGGAGGCCACAGTGATATTATCGGTAACAATGTAGTTGCCCGGACCCAGAGTTCCCGACTGGGGGCCGCTTAACGGAGTTTGAGCTACAGCCAGGGGAGTGAATACAAGTACAAACATTGCAGACAGCTGTACTGTAACATGGTGTTTCATAAACACAGACCTCCCGAAACAGGTGAACTGACTGCATTTTCCGGGAAAAGCAGGGCAGTCATGATTTATAGTGCCACTTTGAAGACAATACAGTATTTTTTGTGCACAACGCTTTACTTCATGAAAGGTAACGAACGAACCTGCTCTTTGCTCTGTAAAGTGTCAACCCTGTTTGCAAAGAGGGAATTGGATCTTCTCTTTTCTTCTTCTGTTGCGTAGCCCAGAACCCACAGCTCTGTCAGGCTCGGGGATACAACACTTGTATTCCCCGTGGAAAATGTTTATTGTTGGTTGTAGAATGGCATTACTAATTCTAAAAAGAGGGTAAAAATGGAATTAGCATCTCGATTTCTTAAGCATCCTTGTGGCGAAAGTTTTTTTCTCTTTGGCGCAAGAGGTACCGGGAAGTCAACCTGGTGTCTTCAGGAATACAGTGGAGCTCCAAGGCTTGATCTACTCGCTCCTGATATACTGAGGGCTTATACGGCAAAGCCGGAAAGACTCATGGAATACGCTCTGGGTCAGCCGGATGAGACCACCATAGTAATTGACGAAGTACAAAAGGTGCCTGAATTGTTGTCAGTTGTACATTCCATTCTGGAGTTGAAGCGCGGGTACAGGTTTGTTCTTACCGGTTCCAGTTCACGAAAGCTCAAACAAACCGGTGTCGATATGCTGGCCGGGCGGGCCGCTTTACGAACAATGCATCCTTTCATGGCAGGAGAACTGGGAAGCCACTTTTCGCTGGAAACAGCACTTGAACAGGGAATGCTTCCTGTTGTATGGGATTCGTCCTCGCCATCGGATGTGCTGAAAAGCTATGTCGGGGTGTATCTTCGCGAAGAAGTAATGATGGAAAGCCTCGTTCGGAACCTCGGTAACTTTTCAAGATTCCTTGAGGCTGTGAGTTTTTCTCATGGGCAGGTTCTCAATATCAGTAATGTTGCCAGAGACTGCGGCGTCCAAAGAAAATCTGTTGAAGGCTATATTTCAATTCTGGAAGATCTGCTTCTGGCTTGCAGGGTTCCGGTTTTTCAGAGAAGGGCGAAGCGTGCCGTAGCAGGCCATCCCAAATTCTATTATTTTGATACCGGGGTATTCAGAAGTGTCAGGCCGAAGGGTCCGCTTGACAGCCCGGATGAAATCAACGGCGCTGCTCTTGAGGGGCTGGTGTTTCAGCATCTCAGGGCATGGTCAGAGTACAGAAAAAGGGATGCACAACTGTATTACTGGAGAACCAGATCAGGCACAGAAGTGGATTTTATTCTGTATGGAGAACGGTGTTTCCAGGCAATTGAAGTAAAGAACGCAAGGGAAATCAGAAGCAGAGACCTGAAACCTCTAAAGTCATTTATTGATGATTATCCGGAATGCACCCCCCTCATGCTTTACAGAGGAACCTCCCCGGTACTTATTGACGGTGTTCTGTGCATGCCTGTGAGCCGTTTTCTCGAAGAACTGCATCCAGACAAAACACTTGTACAGTAGATCACAAAAGGGGAGGTCGAAGCCTCCCCTTTTAGCTTTACTGTGTAGTCTATAACCTTACGGCTCTGAGAGTTTCAGTGTGGCCGCCTGTGGTGAGTCTTACCACATAGATACCGACTGGTGCATTCTCAAGACCTGAAGCAACAGCGTAACTGCCAGAGGCAATTGAACCGTTGATAGGTGTGCTTACAATTCTTCCTACAACATCGATAATCTCAACGGTTACCTGTGCTGCAGAAGGAAGAGTGAAGTTGACCATTGCTGTGGAAACAACAGGGTTCCGGGAGATTGAAAGCCCCAGAGAAGGTACAGATGCACTGTAGTCTTCAATTGCTGTTCCAATAGGCCCGCCCAGGTAGTAGTTGTCGCCGCAACTGTCAGGGGTGTCATCCCACATGGGATGTTCTTGGCCGCTCTGTGCTTGGGCATCCCACTCTTCCGCTTTGAAAGCGGCCTCGTACATGGAAATATGCCCATCGCTGTTCATGTCGGGGTTACCTGGAAGAGCTCCGGCTGGCAGGCTTCCTGCTGCTGGAACTGTTCCATGCATGGAACCTGTCCAGTAGTATGCATATTCATCGTATTGGGGAAATGTGGCACCTGCATAGCTTGACTCTGTTGCATTGGCCGCGCTGGCAAAGGTTCTGGGCTGTGTTGCCCCAGTGTTAATGACTTCTTCAAGGAAACCGCCGGAGTAGCACTGTTCCATTACAACATGAATAGACATGGCAGAGAATGCGTCTATATAACCTTTGAAAGTGTCATCATCAAGAGTACCGCCCCAAAGGTTCAGGATGACCTCGGGAGGGCTGTCGAAGCCAACCGTGCCCGGTCCACCGTGGTCTGTGGTGTAGATGAAGAGGTGATCATCAGGGCCTACCATGCCGTTTATATCGGTGTACCCGCTTGTTACACCTGCTGTAGTTGCGGGATATATAATGTCGCTGTCTCCGTCGTTGTCAAAGTCGGGGTTGGAATTGAGACCACCGGACTGGTCGGGAGTGAGGTTAAGGCCGTCTGCAAAACAAACGATGATATGATCGTCTGGAAGAAGGTAATCGTGTGCGAGCACATTGTAGATAAACTGAACATCGCCGTAGTACCTGATGTGGTTGCTGCTGGAATTGGCTCCGCCGGAAATGATCCATGCGTACATGTGGTCGGCGTTGCCGGCAGTTGACTGCACATTGGGCGTGAACCATGCCAGGAAATCTTCGTACTGACCTTTGCTGTCAACCTGGGGAAGGCTGGTGTACTCTACGGTCATTCTGGGAAGAACATCCGGCGGGCTTACCATTCTTACTGTGTTCATCTTTCCATCGGGAGAAACAAATACCCATCTGCAGGGGTGGGTCCAGTTTGCAAAGGCAAAATCATCAACAAGCACAAGAAATCCGTCAAAAGGAGCAATGACAGCAGGGTAAGACCATGCACCAAGCAAATCTCCTTCGGCAACAAGTCCGTCAAAGCTTCTGACTTCCTTGTTGGAAAAATCTGTAACCATTGTCTCCATAACGAGACCAGCGGCTTCTGTCGGGCTGTTTACAACGGCACCGAAAGCAAAGGCTGTAAAAAAAGTAAGAACAAGCAGTTTAAGCATCTTTCCTCCATATTGGTTGAGTGCGGGCTCCCAAGTTCTATCATACACGAAAGCCGGTGTGGCAAAAAGCCTTAGTAAACTGTCGCTATCAAACTAGCAATGCAGTCAGCTCCATTCGAATCCGCAGAGGAAGGGCTGTTCTGTTTCAGGAGGATCGCTACTGCTTCCTGTACCGAAACAGAGCTTTGCTTTCCAACAAGCACTATTCCCGGTCTTCCAGTCAGGGCCGAGAGCAGATACGATTCTTCCGGGAACTGCCTTCCTGTGAGCAGGACTGCTTTCTTACCCATTGCCAGTATCTGAGAGATAATGCCATAACCCGGTTTGGAGATCAATACATCACAGGCTTGGGCAAGGTCGGAAAAAGTTGCTCCGGCAGCGGCGAGAGCAGAGGGAGCTATGTTGAAGCAGTTCCGGTGTACAGGTTCCGGAAGAGAAGAAACGGCACAGACTCCCTCTGGAAGGGCAAGAGAAATTCCCGTTGGTGCATCTCTCAGAGCTATCAGGCAGCACTTTCCCGGGGGAAGCAGCGGAGCAGCTCTTTCGGGATACCCCGGAGGCCCGCCGCGAAGAAGGGGAGCATCTACAGTTGAGTGGAATGGAGAGTGGTCGGGTCCCATGGGCAGTTTCAGGTAAGTGCCGTGTTTGTACATGGCAGTAATCTGCGCTGCTTCACCGGCCATGCGCGGAAACATCTGTTTCATTATCCAGTCCCATGTAAAATTGCCAACGCCCAGCGCAGGGACACCGGTAATTTCAGCAGCTTTTACCGGAATGGGGTCGATGTCTGTTACAATGATATCTGGTTTTATCTTCTGTTGCTTAAGTACTTCGGCTTTCAGGTAGCCGGTAGTGTTCTTCAGGAATTTACGGTAGTGAACAAGGGTTGCTCCTGCGTGGATGTTCCCATCCCTTTCAATAACCACAGGAGATGGAGAGCCGGAAACAACTGAATTTATTTCAGATCCGTCCCAGAACCACCGGGGAACATCAGAGGCAACAGTAACAACAGTACCTGGATGGCTCTGTCTGTATACTCTTATCAGCTCTTTCTGTCTGGCGGCGTGTCCCCAGCCATGGGAAGAAACATGCCACAGAATTTTCATATGAATTCCTTAACAACCTGAATGTGCTGCAAAACAGTCATCCTCTCACCGTACACTGCACTTTGCCTCCAACTATCTAAAGAACAGGCAACAAAGAAAAGACTGGAAATTTGCGAGAATACTGTTATCTTATTTATGAAGTTTACCATACGTAACCTGTCACTCTGTTTTCATGAGAAACTTCTGTGGAGTGGCTTACAAACAGACGGAGGAAACAAAATGGCCGATGACAGAACCGCTCCTTTTTCAACCGGTGGGTTTTTCCTTGTTCAGCTTGCTTTGATGATACCTTTTGTCAACCTGATTCTGCTTCTTGTGTTTGCTTTTTCAGGCTCAATGAATATTAACCTTCAGAATTACAGCAAGGCTGTTCTTATATGGATGCTAATAGGGGTGGGAATTGCTTTGATAGTTGGTGTTCTGGGAGCTGTGGCAGCAGGAGGAATAAGTGCATGGATCCAGAATTTGAGTGATCAGTATCAGGTCGTAAAATAGATGGTAAAAGCCCCGGAGAAAAGCGTTTCTCCGGGGCTTACTAACTTCAGAATTGTCAGTTTCCAGCCAGACCAAGATGAAAGAGAACTTCGTTAAGCGTGTCCACGTCAACCGTATGCCGTCCGGATGCCTGATGGAGTTCAATGTCCCATCCGTTTTCAGACAGAACAGACAGGGTTCTTTCAGCTTCATCAAAGGGAAGAACTCCGTCATCCGGTGAATGCATAAGTTCTATCTGCATTAAAGTTGGTTCGGAAAGAAGGCCAGGTCCTATAAGGTCTTCTTCCAGCCATCCGGAAAAAGGAATAATCGCCTTGAACAGCTCCGGTTCTGAAAGCCCTGTGTAAAGAGCTAGGCAACCTCCCTGTGAGAATCCAAAAAGGTAAACATCTGAAACCGGGTATTCGAGTTTAAGATGCTCCACAAGAGCAAGTACATATTCTCTATCAAGAACAAGGCTGTGCCCCCAGTCTTCCGTTCCGTGTTCCCCTCTGTACCAGGAGTAAGAATCGTTACCGATGGAGTATGGAGCCTGTGGAACGACGAAGATAAATCCCGGATCATCGATAAGTTCCCAGATTTTCATGAAGTTGTCCGGTGAACTGCCAAGTCCGTGGAGGCCTACTACCAAAGGTACTTCTTCTGGAGGATTGAACCCTTCAGGAAAATTGATCCGGTAGAAGAAAGACTGTTCTGTATCAAACCAGAGCTTCTCGCCCAGTCTTTCGCTTCGCTCTCCGAATGAGGTGTTTATGCTGTCAAGAACTGACGAAAACAGCGCTGATTCCCGAACAAGATCAAAATCTGTATCTGCATTTGCAAGGGTAAGATTGTTGAATCCTGCGGTAAACGATCTCCTGATGTAAAGGGTGGCCAGTTCTTCTTCACCCATAAGGCCGTAGCAGCAGGCCAGATTGTAAATAACAGTTGAGTTACACGGATCGATTTCAAGAGCATTTAGATATGCGGATGCGGCAGCCAGCCAGTTTTGCTGTGCGTACGCTTCGTCCGCAGAGACCAGAGCATCACGGGGGCTCAAATCAAGAAAATCCCCCGAGTGAATATCCATGGGGTCAATGGTACTCAGCAAGACAGCTGCTGCCAGAAAAATCATGGGTTTTCCTTTCAAAAAGAGTGAAGGTCGTACAGATGAATTCTGCTAAACACCATGACTCTGTGTCAAATGCTTTTTGATGTAAGACATGACAATAGAAGTTTTCAACAAAGTAATCCACAGTAAAAGTCGGCTGTTTACAGCACATTTTTACAGAAATTTTATTTTGTATTCATATCACCGTAATGGCTTGTGATGCACCATGATAAGGAATCGGCATGTTTTTGACATGCAATTAGCGAAGGGGTATAGTCAATTTATTGAACGCCATATCGGTAAAGAAAAGTACTGCGCGTGTGCAAAACTATGGTAGTTTACTACTTCAACATTTCGGCTGCAGATTCCACCGCTGCGTAGGCATCTCTGGCATAGAAAGCACCAACCTGAATTGCAAACTCTTTTGTAACAACGGCTCCACCAATCAGCACAGGAATATCAAGGTTATTTCGTTCCAGAAGCTGAATGACTTCCTCCATTCTCGTTGCCGTTGTACTCATGAGAGCCGAGAGACCAATTGCGTCGGCTCCGTGCTTTTTTGCCGCTTCAACTATTGCTTCGGAAGAAATATCCTTGCCGAGGTCTACCACATTGAACCCTGCATTTGACAGGAACAGGGAAACAAGATTTTTCCCTATATCGTGGATATCTCCCCTTACAGTGGCCAGAACAATTGTTCCCCTATTGGCTTCTTTGTTTGATTTCAGGTGGGGCTTCAGTATTACCATAAGAGCTTTTGCTGCTTCGGCACCTGCTATCAGATGGGGTAAAAACAGCTTTTTCCGAGAGTAAAGATTTCCAAGCTTGTCCATTGCCGGAGCCAGACACTCGTCAACTATAGCAACCGCACCCTTTCCCGATTTAAGAAGCAGGTCTGCAGCATGCTTTGCTCCTGCCGTATCTCCTTTAAGCAGAGATTTTCGCAGCAAAGCATCATTGCCAATGGATTCTACATTATCGTCATCGGGAATCTCAATGTCTGCCGGGTCAAATCTGCCGCAGAGAGCTGCCGCTCCTGTGGTGATAACGGGAGTTACATGGTCAAGAACATTTACTATTCCAGCATCCAGCCCATCCATAGAGAGGGTTGCAAGAAAAGCAGCGTTGATTCCGCCCCTCTGCGGAAGACCGTGTGACACATTGGAGACGCCTGCTATGGTTAGAATATTGCTCTTCTTGAACAATCGAAGGGTTTCAAGAGTAACCCGGGGGTCTGCTCCTGTGGCAAGTGCTTTTACTATGGGGTCTGCAAACACCCTTGAAGCCGGGAACCCGAACTTCTTCAGTATGGCAATACCCTTTTGTACAACACTCAGGCGTTCTTCCGGAGTTTCCGCAAGCCCGTTCTCATCTATTGGCAGCAGAACAGCATATCCCCCGTGGCGCAGAAGAATACCAACCCTTTCAGCTATGTGTTCTTCTGTGGCCATAAGAGAGTTGAGCAGCCCGATACCGCCGTTCTGAATAAAGGCTGCTTCAATGTTTTCAGGTGAAGACAGATCTACAGAAACCGGAGCACCTATGGACAGGCTGGAAAAAACCTGTTCAATAAATCCTTCAGGAATCAGTCTTTCAAGGCCCAGATTAACATCGATAAGATCGGCTTTTTCCTGCGCTTTTGCCATGGAAACAGCTGTATCTGGATCTCCTCGCCTGATCGACTTTTTCAGCTCTTTCCTTCCTGTGGGGTTTACCGACTCTCCCACCATCAGCATGGCTCCACCAATGGGAACCACCGAATCAACAGAAGTAAAAGCGGCAAGAGCTTCTTTGGCTACCTTTTCCACGGGTCTTATGCCAACTGCCCGCTTCAGTGCTGTGATGTGTTCAGGTGTTGTTCCGCAGCAGCCACCGATGATGGAGGCTCCGGCCCATGCCATTTCTTCCGTTGCAGCGGCGAACATATCCGGCGTCATAAGGTAGTTGCCCGAGCTGTCCGGCAGGCCGGCGTTGGGTTCAACTGTAACAGACCTTTTAGAAAATCTGGCCATTTCGCTGATAACCGGAAGAAGGCCCTCGGGGCCTGTAGAGCAGTTTGCACCTGCTGCGTCAACAGCCAGCTGATTACACAGCAGCGCCAGCGCTGTCGGGGAAGTGCCGGCCCCGCTTCTTCCGTCTTCGGAGAAAGTAAGATGAGCACTGATAAACCCATCAGGGCTTGCGTCTCTTGCAGCAAGAACAGCGGCCTTGAGTTCTCGGGGGTCGGTAAAGGTTTCAAGAAAGAATACGCTAATGCCTGCTTCAACAAGGGCCTTTGTCTGCACAAGAAAACTGTTGTAAACATCCATCCATCCGGTGTCTCCAACAGGGCGAATCATCTCGCCTGACGGCCCGATACTTGCAGCGGCAATTGCCTTTCCATCAAGGGCAGAGATTACAGTTTCAGCAAGAACACGGTTGATTGCAGCAGTGTCGAAACCTAGTTTGATCTGCGAGCCGCCAAAAGTGCAGGCCAGAACAATATCGCTTCCGGCGTTCATGTATGATCTGTGTATTTCAGAGAGTTCCCGCAGATGCTGTGATGCCCATATTTCTGTTGATACTCCTGCAGGCATTCCATGCTTCATCAGCATAGTACCCATGGCACCGTCAAGGAAAAGAATTCTTTTGGAAAGCAAGTCTTTCAGCTGTTTTGCGGAATCCATCCGGTTACTCCAGTCATACTTTTTACAGGTATTAGCATGTAGCTTTCATTGCATTCTATTTTTAAATCAGGGAACAAATCAACGATATCCCTTTGAACAGGCAAAGGGAAGTCGCCGTAGCCGGGAGCCACTCTTCTGGTTGGAATCATGCCTAAAGACACAGACATAGCAGCCTGAAGCGCTTTCATTAAAGACTCCACAGCAACAGAGGCTGCAGAATCAAGCATAAACCTGTTTAGTTCCGCAGGGCCATCCAGAAGTTTGTCTACAGTTCTGCCTAGGGAAGTAATGGAAACTGAAACAAGCTTGTCGGGCCACATGTTCTGAAGAAAATCAGGATGCTCTCCCGAAGGGAACAACACTGCTCCGTAAATTGCCTCCGAATAGAGTTCTTTCAGTACCGAAAGTGCTTTCTGCGCACGGCTCTCTATCTCCCTGCCAGCCTCATGGGGAGGGCACCCTGCCCGCCAGAGCACTTGCTTCAGGGTCGGCGGAACAAAATCGAGCTCGAGATTTATCCTTCTCACTTTGGTTCACGCTGGCCGGAGCGGAACACAATCTCCCGGATCTGAGGTATTCTATTCATGGTGTAGAGGTGTATACCGTCTGCACCTTCTTTAACGAGGTCGGCTATCTGTGCGATCGCGTAGTCAACCCCTGCTTTTGCAAGGTCATCGGTATTGTGAGAGTATTTGTCGAACAGATTAAGAAGTTTTGCAGGAATGGAAACCTCGCACATCATCAGTATTCTCTTGATCTGCTTGTAGTTAAGAATAGGCATAATTCCGGGAACAACGGGAACCTCGATGTTTCTGCTTCGTACTCTTTCAAGAAAATCGTAGAAAACCCGGTTGTCAAAAAACAATTGTGATATCAGAAACTCTGCTCCGGCATCCACCTTTCGCCTGAGGTTGTCCAGGTCGTGGCTGATCCTTTTTGCTTCCATGTGGCCCTCCGGGTAGGCGGCGGCTCCCACACAGAAGCTCTCTCTGGCGGAAATCTCTGCTATAAGCTCACTTGCATAACGGTAGTCACGATTGTCTGCAGAAGAGTTGGGCGGAATATCCCCTCGGAGAGCAAGAATGTTCTTTACACCGCGTGCTTCAAGACTGTCCAGCACAGTCTCAACTTCGCTTCGGGTGTGCCCTATGCAGGTCATGTGAGCAAGAGATTCAAACCCGTATTCGTCACGCACGCGGGAAGCAATTTCAACTGTGGTTTTTGTAGAGTCTCCTCCGGAAGCATATGTAACACTTACAAAAGAGGGATTGAGATCACGCAGGCCGTCAAGTGTGCGGAAAACCGTTTTGAGGCTGTACCCCGGTTTCGGGGGAAACACCTCAAGAGATAAAACAGGTTTTTCCGTTCTGTATATATCCGCTATGCGCACAACAACCGGCCTTTCAGTTCCTCCAACAACAGAGCAACAGTGGAAAATAACAGGAAAAGGTTTTCCGGCAAAGGTTGATTGACGATTCTAATTTACCGTCTATATTGTGTGTAGCATGAGGAGATACCCCTTAACAGGGGGCGCCAACCGAGAAATTTCCACGGTGGCAGGCGAAAGCCCATGTGCGGGGTGGCCCGAAAAACAGTTTTTCGTGCCGTTCTGTGTAGCGCAGAGCGGCTTTTTACAACAGGGGGAGCTTTTTTGAAACACGACAAATCAATCTGCCTCACACTGAACCCTCCCTCTCTTCGCTCATTCGAACACATGACCATGTCCGGGCCCTGCGGGGCCGGGAGAATCTCAGCTATCTAACACAGTCTCTCAGCTTCAGCAGGGCCTTTTTCAACAGCAGTAGTTTGTGTTGAATACCCTTACAAAACTGGAGCATCATGTATACGGAACGATTCTACAGAAGCTGGACGGCATCCAGCCTCGAATCCTTCAGAGTGGTACAGGGAGAAAGTGACCTGCAGATCTGTGCAGAAAGAAACCTCAGAAAACAGGCGCTTCTCGCCCTTGCAGCGGTAAGAAAAATATTGAACGAGCACATTGCACAGAATCCTGTTTTCGAAAGGTCACTTACGCCACTGTCCACAGCAGTAGAAAACCCTCTTGTAAAACAAATGGAAGAGGCCGGACGGCAGTGGAACACAGGGCCCATGGCCTCTGTGGCAGGGGCCATTGCACAGGAAGTGGGCACCAGTCTGCTGCAGTACTCCCGCACGGTAATTGTGGAAAACGGTGGTGATATATGGGCATCTGCCCCTGGGCATCTTGAATTTCTTGTTTACCCCGGTGAGCTTTCTCCTTTCGCTGAAGGAATAAGGTTTTCCATCGACGCTTCTGAAGGGATTTCAGTGTGCACCTCAAGCGGCAAGGTGGGCCCGTCTTTTTCTCTGGGCAGGGCAGACGCTGTAACGGTTATTCATTCGTCAGCAGCAACAGCAGACGCAGCAGCAACTTCTCTTGCAAACAGAATACACGGAGAGTCAGATGTAACAGCTGTGGTGGAGGAAGTGGCAGCCGGAAGAAAACTGAAGGGAATCATTGCAGTTTGCGGAGAGTCACTGGGCATCTGGGGAGACATACATCTGACGGAAGGTAAAAAAAATGCATAAATCAATCGAAGCAATAAACAAGAAGATACAAAGCGGAACAGCAGTGGTTCTTACAGCAGGGGAAATGACCTCTTTCGTTAAGGAAAATGGAGCCACCAAAGCTGCAGAAAAGGTGGATGTTGTAACAACAGGCACTTTCGGGCCGATGTGTTCAAGCGGTCTTCTTGTAAACACCGGCCACTTTGCTCCAAGAATCAACTTCAAAGAAGCAACCCTGGGCGGTGTACCCGTCTACTGCGGAATAGCTGCAGTTGATCTGTTTATCGGGGCTACTGCCCGGGGGAAAGCACCGGGTTACGGAGGCGGTCACGTGATTGAAGATCTGGTAAGCGGGAAGAAAGTATATCTGGAAGCGGAAGGACACGGCACCCACTGCTACCCCAGGCAGAGTATCAAAACAACAATCAGCCTTTCCTCAGTAGCCAGTGCACAGCTCACCAACTTCAGGAACGCCTACCAGAACTACAATGTGGCTGTTAACGGTTCAAACAAAGAAATCAGAACCTACCTGGGAGTTCTGAAGCCTGGCTTTGCCAACGCCGGATACAGCGGTTCCGGAGAGTTCAGCCCGCTTATCAACGACCCGTACTTCCGCACCATAGGAACAGGCACAAGGATCTTTCTGGGCGGGGGAACCGGCTGGATAACAGGGCCTGGTACACAGCACTGCAGCAACCCGGAAAGGGGAGCAAACGGTGTTCCCACAGAGGGAGCCGGAACCATCTCTGTAAGGGGAGACCTCCGCGGAATGTACCCCAGGTACTTAAGGGGAGTGTGGATAAAGGGCTACGGAGTCTCCCTGTCTGTTGGGGTTGGCATCCCTATTCCCATACTGGATGAAGATATGGCACTTCGCACCGGGGTTTCCGACGCCGACATTCTTGCCCCTGTGGTTGACTATTCCAGTGATTACCCCGAACTCAAAAGCAAGGTTTTAGGACATGTCTCCTACCGCGACCTGTACTCCGGGGAGTTCTCTCTTAACGGCACAAAGGTAAGAACTTTCAGCCTTTCCAGCAGAAAAATGGGAGAGGAAATAGCA